>Ga0265331_10000445_pt1 | contig 40549 bp, 31 predicted proteins | sample 41923metaG_FD_202088 | JGI IMG/M metagenome (GOLD analysis project Ga0265331, IMG submission 202088) | Rhizosphere microbial communities from Carex aquatilis grown in University of Washington, Seatle, WA, United States - 4-19-23 metaG | ecosystem: Host-associated > Plants > Roots > Rhizosphere... | reverse complement strand
TGAGCCTGGCCGTGAACCGCGAACCGTACGTGCTCGCGTGAGTTGGATTCAGCGTCCGAGAACAGTGCGCGAGTTATTTCAAATTGGCGTGGAGCTGGAGGTGTCGGGCAACGTCTGGGGTATTGCGTTCCCCCCGGGAGATTGGTTTCCATTCCCTGAATCTGAATCTAGCCAGGAAATTGCGAATTCAATCGCTCCCACTGAAATAGCATCACCCACACGAGACCGTAATTTGGACGTGCGAACATCGAGTGAGTTGCCGGAGCCGCCAGAAGACAACGTTCGCGTACTGCCAATGCCCGGCGGCACAGATGCGTCGCTTCAGTTGGCACGACAACTCGCACGCCTGGTAGCCGAAGCAAAGCAACAGGTCCAAGGGACGGTGCAGGAAGCTGCTACGCGGACAATCGCGGCGGAAACCCGTCCGTTGCTCACGGCGTTGCAAAAACAGGTCGATGAAGCCGCTCAAAAATCGGTTCAAGCTGCGATTGCCTCGCACCTGGACCGCCTGCAGATCGCCGCAAAGGATCGCGGCGCCAGCGTAGAGGCAATGCGACATGAATGGTCGGTTGAACTCGATCAGCGGCTGTCGGAAGCGCGGCAGGAGATCGACTCCCAACTTGCGGAAGTGGAACGTACGCGACGAATTGATTTCGAAGGCCAGATTCAGAGTCAATTGCAAGCTGCGATTGAAAAATTGCAGACCTTGACGGGTACGCTGGATTCGAACTCTGGCGACGTCAAATTCACAATCGATCGTTTGCGACGTAGCTCGGAAGAGGCGACTGCGAACGAACTTCGCCAATGGCAACAGCTGATGGATGAGCGGGCCTCGGAGGCGCAGACCCGTGTTGCCCGGTTGGAAGAAGCGGCCAAGCACTTGGGTGCCAAAATCGCGACCGAGACTTCCGTAGCTGAAACTGGGTGGCGCGGACTGCTTGAAGCTGATATTGCCGCAGCGACTTCGCGCTGGCACGAAATGCTGGAAACCTCTCTCGAAGCCGTCTCGCGACAGGCGTCCGAACGGCTTGCTCGAAACAACGAAGCGGCCACCCGCCAGTTGGAGCAACAACTGCAGCAAAGAATCGGCATGATTGGCAGTGCCTTTTCACAAGTTACCGCGGAAGCAGAAAGCGCCCTGGGCACGCTGCGGGCGGCGATCGGTAAGGAAGCCGGCAAGGGCCAGACGGCAATCGAGCAGTTGCAAAGATCTTTTGAACAAGTGGAAGCCAAGAAGAGCGAGATCTCCTCGCTCGCGCAGTCTGCATCCGATGAACTGGCGCGACGCGGAGAAGCGCTACTCGAAGCGCAGAGCGCGGAGATGAACCGCCGCGCGGAGTTGGCAGCTAACGGAATGGCCCAGCGGCTTCAGCCTGTCCTCGAATCCGCGGGAAATCAAACCATCGAGCGCTTGGCGAATGAGCTCGATCAGCGGTTTGCGCCGCAAATCGCGCGCGCCATGGAAATATTGAGCAAACTTGCGCTGGGTCAGGATCAGGCCGAAAAGGGACTGGCCGATCACCAGCAGAGACTTTGGCAGGCCTCGGAACGCAGCGTCCAGGACTCGGTCGCACGCGCCAAGGAAGTCCTAGCGGAGGTCGAAAAAGAGTTTGGGGGGTCGGCGCAGAATACATCCGCGAAATGGATCGCGGACCTGGAAACCAAAGCAGCCGAAACGACGCACACCACCTTCGAAGCCCTTTTTAAATCCGCTGATTGGTACGAAAAGAAGGTTCAGACGCAAATGCAATCGACCATGGAAAAAGGTCTCGATCAGGCTGCAACTACCCTGCGCGAAAAAGCAAGGGATCTTTCAGCTCTATTCGCCACCGAACTCGATCACTACAGCCGCAGCTACGTGGAGCACTCGCAGAACCAGATGGAAGAAAACGCGCGCGAAGCCGCGGAGCGGGGCGGCCAACAGATCGCACAAGCAGGCGATGCCGCCGCCGCAAGTTTCACTGGCCGCGCGGAACAGATCACTCACGAACAATTCGATCGGTTCAACGCAAAAGCCAATTCCGCGTTCGAACAAAATGCCGCACGTCTCGAAGCGCATACGGTGCAGGTCCGTTCGAAACTGCAAAGCGATGCCCGAGCGCTGGTCGGCGAATTCGGAAGGGTCATTTCCCAACAGGCGCAGCAAAGCCTCGCGCAAGCTAAGGTGGATATAAACTCCCAGACCGATCTCTCCAAAGATAGTTTGCGCATTGAGGCACAATCGCTCGACCGCCAATTGCGAACTTCCATGCAATCGCTTGGCACGACCGGCCTCGAGGATTACAAGCAGCGCCTTGAAAACACCTCGAACACCTGGCTGCTTACCACTGTCAGCAGACTGAATAAGCAATCCGAAGGTTTGATCGATCAACTGGCAAAATCAACCGAACTAAGATTGCGTTCGGCTTGCAGCAGCGTTTTCGCCGACCTCGGTGAAACGCTCCGACAGCGGCTGGCAGGACTCGCAATGTCTTCCACGGCCCAGCCGATCTCCACTAGCACGCCCACTCCAAGCAACTCACCTGAAATCAACCCCGAAGGGCAGAACTAGCGCACGAGGCCGGCGCTGCAGATTTTCGGTCCTGAGACCGAAGCCTGTATAATGGCGCGATGCCCAATCGCGCGTATGCCAGCCTGTGGATTCGAAATTTCGACGAATCGAGCATGCTCAACTATTTCGAGCATTTCCTCGCCACGGTTCCATTGGCAACGGGCCCCATTGGATTTACAGGGATGGTGATTCGCGCAGTGGATTCGACAGAGTCGCCCCTTGTGGAACACGATCTACGCGGCCAGGTACTTGCCCCCCCTGAGATTGCCCATCTGGTCCGGGAATATCTTGCTGACGACATTTGCATCGAAGTGACCGCGCTGTGGGACCTGTGGCTGCGCGACATGGAAACCGTCAGTTGGAAAAAGAGTCCCGAAAAAATGCTGATCTCCTGCTTTGGGCAGGATTATGACAACGGGATCTACGCCGAATCCGGCCATTTTTTGGTCGATCTGGGCTTCGAGCACATGTTTACCGGGCATGCAGGCTTGCTGTCGCGCGAAGGGGGACCCGTTGCGGAACCTGCGCATCCGGACGAGGCGCGGTTCATGATGTGGATGTCGCAGCCAAAGAACTTGCGAGAGTATCAGGAAAAGACGCGCGAAAATATCCAAAAACTGATGGCGTGGATGCGTTTAATCGAGGAAACTCTGCCGGTTGAGCGGATGCGCCTGTGGTCCGAGGGAGAGGAGAACTTTGAAGCGCGGTTGGATGAAATTGTGGATTTGCGTTAGTTTGCTCCCTGCCGGATTGTGCATTGCTGCGTCGTCTCCTGCGGCTCAACGCAGCCTGCACCGGGCGAATGAAACATTGCTGGCGGGATTGCGACCGGGGCACGATACACTGGCCGTCGCTGAAAAAAGGTTCAAGTCGAAAAAAGCGGCCGACATACAGGATTCAGGAATCAAGGAATGGCGTGACGAGTGTTCCGGACGCGCGATCCGGCTTGAACTTAATTCCAAATCCGTGATTCAAAGCGTAACGATCACGACGCTCGAATCCCAAGAAGGAAAATGCGGCGAAAAACACCTGGATTTTCTCGATCCCAAAAACTGGGTCACTGGCGAAGGGCTGCGAATCGGCGATTCACAGGACCGGATCCTGGGATTTTACGGCGAGCCGAACTCTAGCGGGCCTGCGGCGAAAAATGGTAAAGAGTTGGATTTGATGTACTACCAGTTCGACTGGGCCGGTTCCGAGGTCCCTCAGGTGATGGAAGTGCTTTGTGCGCGCGATACCGGCCGCGTGGTTGAGATTACATTGGCGTTTCCGAGTTTGTAGTCGATTGCCGAAACCCGCGCCCCTTGTCTTTCACGGTCGTTCTGAGGGGAGAGGCGAGATACAATGGCAGTTCAGCGTTGCTGGGCCTAAAAAATAATGAAGATTTGGAATTGGTACGCAGTTCCGGGGTTGGCTGTCGCGGCGCTGCTGCTCGCAGGATGCAAGCATGGCGCGCAAACAACACCGGCAGAAGCTGCGGCGACACAAATCGCGCAGCAGACAATTTCGGAATCTCAGCAGGTTGCGGAAGCAGTCCTGGGTAAGCAGTCCGAGGTGGTTGCTCACGGGGACCTGGCAAGAAACGGCCTCGAACAACTGGTGGTGGTGAACCGAACAGACAAGCCAGGAGCGAAGAGGCCTGGCGTTGGCACTTCCTCGGACATGCTGATCACACGGGCCGTGATTGTGCAGAAGAATAACGACAAGTGGTCGGAAGTGTTACGCTGCGACGAGTATGTTAAGAATCCACGGGGATACCTTGGAGGTTCGATTACCGGTCCTGTAACCGGGTGGCGCCTCAAAATCGAGAAGGATGCGCAAACAGGGCTTGAACTGCGATTCACGCCGGCTGAGGCTGTACAGGAATTGGAGTCCAGCGGTGATGGAGCAGGAAGCCGTACAATCGTTGTGCGGTGGAACACAAAAACGAAACGCTATCAATCGTTGGATCAGTCTCATAGGGACTACCAGGACGAGGTTCCCGCGTTGGAGACGCCTCGGTCCATTCTAAAATGAGCGCTGCTGCAAACACATTCGCAGGTACGCCGGCGAAGACCGCACCCAAGCATGTCTCCGGATGGGCGCAGCTCATGCGCTTGCGTCCCTATGTGCGTCGCCATACGGGCGAAGTGTTCCTGGGGATGCTCACGCAGATCGGAATGGGAATTGCGGGCACTCTGTTGCCCTTACTGATCGGCGCGATTGTGGATTGCATCAAAGGCGCCGAAGCTCCCCTGGCGCAGCTTGGCCGCCTCACGCAGATTTCCCTGGGCTTCCTGCTTCCCTACTATCATCCGAAGAGCGCGACCACGCTCGCCATCTTCTGCTCAGCCCTGATCATTATGTGCTCGGTACAGGGAGTCTTTTCTTACGCGACTCGGCAGATCCTGATCGGACTCTCTCGCGACATCGAATACGACCTGCGCAACGACCTGCTAAACAAACTGGTGACGATGGAACCTGAGTTCTACGTCCGAAACCGCACCGGCGAATTGATGTCGCGCTGCACCAACGATTTGAACTCGGTGCGCATGGTCCTCGGACCGGGAATCATGTACAGCGCCAACACGTTCGCAACGATGGTGCTGGCCGTGATTCTGATGTTTTGGATATCGCCGCGCCTGAGCTTTTACGTTTTGCTCCCGGTGCCGATCGTCGCGATTACCGTGTGGCTCTTTGGACGGCAGATTCATGCGCTCTACGGAAAAATCCAGGCTTCTCTCGCCGTGCTTTCCGCAAAGGCGCAGGAAAATCTCGCGGGCGTGCGCGTGGTGCGCGCTTACGGCCAGGAAGAGGCGGAGATTCGCGGCTTCGATGCGCCAAATCGCGAATACATCGATCGCAACCTTCGGCTGATTTATTTCTGGAGCATGTTCATGCCTCTGCTCCAGATGCTCATTGGGCTAACATTTGTGCTCGTACTCTGGCAGGGCGGCAGCCAGGTGATTCAGAGCCGTATTACGCTCGGCGAACTGATCGCGTTTTACACATTCATGACTCGCCTGATCTTTCCGATGATCGCGCTGGGATTCGTCACGAATATTTTTCAACGTGGCGGCGCTTCGATGGGGCGGCTGAACTACATTCTGGATTCCGAACCCAATATCAACGACGCCGCTGTTCCGAAATCCATGCCCACGGGAATCCGTGGCGAAATTGAATTCCGAAATCTCACATTCACTTACCCGACCGTACGAAGCGATACGGACGGAACCAGGAGCGACCCCACAGCGGCGTCGAACAAGCCTGTGCTGCAGGACATTTCCCTGCATGTTCCAGCAGGAACGATCGTGGCGATCGTCGGTCCCACCGGCAGTGGTAAATCGACGCTGGCAGCATTGATCGTGCGTCTATGGGACGCGCCACCGGGTGAACTACTAATCGACGGGAAACCGATCCGGGAATGGCCACTGGAAACTCTACGGCGCGCCGTAGGATACGTGCCGCAGGATACATTTCTGTTCAGCGAAACGCTGCGCGAGAATATTGCCTTCGGCATTGACGATGCAACTGACCAGCAAATTGAAGAAGCCACCGAAGTCGCCAGCATCGCTGCCGAAATTCGTGAATTCCCTGCAAAATTCGACACGATGGTGGGAGAGCGCGGCATCACGCTTTCCGGGGGCCAGAAACAACGCTCCGCGATTGCGCGCGCTGTGATTCGCGATCCCAAAATCCTGATTCTCGACGATTCCCTTTCCAGCGTGGACACAGGGACCGAAGAACAAATCCTGCGGCGGCTGGAAGCAATCCTGCGTCAGAGGACCACGGTGCTGATTTCACATCGCATCTCGACCGTGCAGCATGCCGACCAGATCGTGGTGCTGCGAGACGGCCGGATCGTCGAGCGCGGCACGCATGCCGAACTGCTGGAGCGCGGCGGCTATTACGCCGACCTGCACCGCAAACAATTGCTCGAGGAAGAATTGGCCCGCGAATGAGCGACTTCCGCGAAGAAGAGGCTCTCGGAAAAGCCTACGACTCACAACTTTTAGGGCGGCTGATGACGTATCTGCGGCCCTATATGGGAAGTGTCATCTTCGCGGTTTTTTTGACGCTGCTCGTTGGTCCGCTTGAAGTTGTCGGGCCTTACCTATTCGGTTTCGGGATAGACAGATATATCGTTCCGGGCACGAACGGTTCGCTTCCCACAGCGAACGCTCTGCATGGGATCGCCTTGGTTTCGCTCGGATTCCTGGCAGCTCTACTCTTGAGCTTCGCTGTGCAGTATCTGCAGGTCCGCATCATGCAGAACGTCGGCCAGCAGACACTCTACGACCTGCGTAAGGAAATCTTCGAGCGTCTGCAACGCCTGCCCATGAGTTTCTTCGATCGCACACCAGTAGGCCGGCTGGTCACGCGCGTAACGACCGATGTGGATGCGCTCAACGATCTCTTCGCCGCAGGCATCGCGGCCATGGCGAACGACGCCATCGTGCTGCTCTGCATCGGCGCGGTGATGATCTGGATGAACTGGCGACTCGCGCTTGCAGCTTTCGCGGTTCTCCCGTTAATTCTGATCTCCACCTGGATTTTTCGCGAACGCGTCCGTGATGCCAATCGGCGCATCCGCACGGCCATCGCCCGAATCAACGCATTCCTGCAGGAACACATCAGCGGCATGAGCGTGGTGCAGCTTTTCAACCGCGAACGAAAATCGAGCGAGCAGTTTGCAGAACTGAACCGCATTCACATGGAGGCGTATAAGGACGCCATCCTGGCCTTCGCCGTATTTTTTCCAGCCGTCGAGTTATTCAGCACCACTGCGATTGCCATCGTTTTCTGGTACGGAGGCCTGCGCTCGCTTAGGGGGTTGGTGGACGTCGGCGTCCTCATCACCTTTATGCAATACGCGCAGCGGTTCTTCCGACCCATTCAGGACCTGAGCGAGAAATTTAATATTTTGCAATCTGCCATGGCAGCCTGCGAGCGCATTTTCAAGCTGCTGGATGAACCGATTCCCGCGTCGCCGGCGCAGGCTTCCCTGCCGCTCACCACGCCGCGCGGCGAAATCGAATTCCGCAATGTGTGGTTCGCCTACACGGGCGGTGCAAATCCCAGTGGAGACGACTGGGTGCTGCGCGATGTCTCGTTTCATATTGCGCCGGGCCAGACGCTCGCCATTGTCGGACACACGGGAGCGGGAAAAACCACGCTCATCCAACTACTGCTGCGCTTCTACGAAATCCAGCGCGGGGAAATCCTGCTCGATGGCGTCGATATTCATCGCTACGATGTGCATCAGCTTCGGAAGCAATTTGGAATCGTCCTGCAGGACCCGTTTCTATTCACCGGCACACTCGAATCCAACGTTCGGCTGGGCGATGAAGACATCAGCCGGGAGCGCGTTATGAGTGCGCTGCGCGAAGTAGGACTCGGCTCGCTGCTCGATGCGCTGCCAGAAGGCGTCGAAACAAATGTCAGCGAACGCGGCGCGACTTTCTCTGTGGGGCAGCGCCAATTGATCAGCTTTGCCCGCGCCCTGGCGCATAATCCGCGATTTTTGATTCTGGATGAAGCGACTTCTAGCGTAGATACAAAAACCGAAGTCCTGATCCGCGAGGCGCTCGACCGGCTGCTCGAAGGCCGCACTGCCATGGTGATCGCCCACCGACTCAGCACAATTCAGCACGCCGACCGTATCCTTGTGTTTCACAAGGGCCGGCTGCGCGAGCAGGGTTCGCACCAGCAATTGCTTGGCTTGCGCGGGATTTACTACCGCCTTTATCAACTCCAGTACAAAGACCAGGAGCTGCGCCACGCAATCGAGCGGGCTGGAAGCGAAGCGAGCACATCGCTGCCCGCCGACGATTAAGCGATGGGCTAGTCTATATTTCCGGCGCCCGCGACGCGATGCCACAGACACCCATCCTCATCTCCGCCGGCGAAGCCTCAGGCGATATGTACGCCGCGCGCCTGGCAATTGCGTTGCGTGCCAGAGTGGACGTTCAACTGTTCGGTATGGGCGGTCCGCTCATGCGCGAAGCGGGAGTCGATCTGATCGCCGACTGCTCAGAGGTCTCGCTGGTCGGCATCGTGGAGATAGCGAAGAAGTATCCTGCGCTCAAACGCGTCTTCAAACGGCTGGCGGGAGAAGCCGAACGCCGCAAACCGCGCTTTGCAATTCTCACGGACTTCCCCGGTTTCCACTTGCGCCTGGCGCGAGCGCTGAAGCGCCAACACGTGCAAAATATTTACTTCGTTTGCCCCCAATTCTGGGCATGGCGTCCATGGCGCGCAAATTTGGTGCGGCGGCGCTTCGCTAAAGGTCTCTGCATTTTTCCTTTCGAACAGGAGTGGTACCGTTCACGCGGCGTCTCCGCAGATTTCATCGGGCACCCACTGGTGGGCAACGTAGCTGCGAAGAGATCGCGTGAAGAGTTCTCGGCGTCCTTTGGGTTGGACGCAACCAGACCGATTGTTGTGCTCTTGCCGGGTAGCCGCGCTGGAGAAATCGCGCACCATATGCCACCGCTCGTCGAGTCCTGCCGTCAAATCGCAAACAGCCGTCAGGTTCAGTTTGTTCTGGCGCTTGCCCCGGGAATGAAAGAATCGCAAATTTCCTCATATCTGCGGCCCGATGTGCCGATTCGTATAGTGGAAGACGCAACGTACGATGCGCTGGGCGCGGCGGATGTGGCCATTGTCTCCAGCGGTACGGCGACAGTCGAGACAGCGCTGATGAATGCGCCCATGATTGTGGTCTATCGTCTGGCGCCATTGACGGCTGCAATTGCCAAATTGCTGGTTCGCACGCCGATGTTTGCCATGGTAAATCTGATCGCCGGGAAACGCGTGGTCCCGGAACTGTTTCAGAAGGACTTCACGCCCGAACGAGTAGCCAGCGAAGCAATTCGCTTGCTCGATTCCCCGGCAGCGCGTGTTGAAATGCGCCGAGAATTGGCAATTGTGAGAGAAAAACTCGGGCCTCCGGGAGCAATCGAACGCGCGGCCGACATTATTTCAGCAATGCTGACTAACTCCGCGGTTTAGCGCTAGACAGCACTCCCATGGGAGTACGTACTGGCAACTTAACCGGGCAAGTTGGTATCCTATTGATGCAGACTGATGCAGGTAAGTTCGAGCGGCGGTTCATAGCGCGAGGCAATTCAAGCTCATGTCAAAGTTTCGATTCCTCATCCTCACAATACTGCTAGCAATCGCCACTGGTCCGCTCATGGCCCAGGGTCCCGGACAGGGTCAAGGCCCCGGCCGAGCGGTCGCACCCGTGCAATCCGCTCCAACGGCTGCCTTTAGGGCCACAAACTACGAAATTCGCGCTTCGCTGGACGCAGTTGGACGCGTACTAAACGCGAAGGCAAAGGTCGATTTCACGGCGAGCGACGCCTCCCGCATCGTGGATGTCGAGCTAAATCAGAACTTAAGAGTGAATGAGGTCCGCGACGACTCCGGGAAGCCTGTGCCCTTCGACCGGGACGACAACACCCCGCTAAAATTGGAAGTGACCCTGCCCAATACAGTTCAGGCTGGATCGAAGGTCACACTTCAATTCGAATACGAGGGCCCGCTTTCCCCGCGAATTACGACTCCGACGGAAAACGTGCGGCTGGCCTACATCGATAAGGATGGCGGATATCTGCTCCTCCCTTCGCGATGGTTCCCGCTTACCGATTTCCCATCGAATCGTTTCACCGGCGTTTTCCAGATCGAAGTGCCCGGGACAATGACCGTTGTCGGCACCGGAACATCTTCCGGTGCGCCAACTTCGGTGACACCGAAAATAACTCCTGTCGCCCCGCCGTTGGGGAATTCGCGCTCGGTCGCGCCGATGTCCACTTCGGCCGCTCCTCCGCCTCCATCGATGGAAAACGAACGCATGTTGTATACGTTTGTCGTGGAGAAGCCGCAAGCGGCGGGAACGTTTGCATTTGCTCCGCTGCAGCTCAGCCCGGTCCGCGCTGAAGGAATGACTTTTTCTGTGTTCACTTCGCCCGCGACGGTGAACACAGCGCAGAGTTACGCGGACACGACGGCGCACATTCTGGATACGTTCAATGGTGAGTTCGGTCCGCTGCCGGAACCGGGATTGAAGATTGCGCAAATTCCGGATGCAGGATTGCTCGGTTACTCCGCGCCCGGATTGCTGCTTGTTAATGCGAGGCAATGGACGGCCCAGCCGAATACTCGGCTGCTGGCAAATCTGGCAGCGCAGCAGTGGTGGGGCAGCCAGGTTGCGGCGGCCTCTCCTTCGGATGTGTGGATCACGGATGGACTTGCGCGATACTCCGAGGGGCTGTACGTCGAGGAGAGCGCAGGCAAAGATGGCCTCAATAAAGCGCTCGAGGATTTTGCCGTCGGCGCGCTCATGTTCGACGATTCGGCTTCGATCGTCGAAGCCAGAAAGCTGGACTACGAATCGGAGGAATATCGCTCGGTGGTGGTGAACAAGGGCGCGATGGTGTTTCATATGTTGCGCGCTCTGATTGGCGATGCGAATTTTTCCGCATTGCTGAAAGATTTTTATTCGCGGTATGCAGGCAAAGCGGCGCGCATCGAAGACTTTGAAAGATTGGCTGCGGCCCATACATCACCAGCCGCAGCTCCCACAGTCCACGCAATCGGAAACACCGCTCCCACTGTTGACACAGCGGGAATAATTAATTTGCGGCCCTTCTTCACGCAGTGGTTGCGCTCCACCGGCGTGCCGGAATTCACCCTGGAGTACGTGACGTACCGGACCCAAAAGGGATTTCGCATCGTAGGCAAGGCCAAGCAGAACCTCGACTTCTTCCGCATGGAAGTCGAGATCGAAGTCCAAACCGAGGGAAATCCCGAATTCAAGACCATTAATATCGCCGGAAAAGAGTCCGCCTTCACGGTGGAAACGTTCGGACGCCCGAAGCCTAACGGAATCATTCTCGATCCGCATAACTACATTTTGAAATCGAGCCAGCGCCTGCGCGTGCGCGGGATTATCGCCCGCGGAGAAACCCTTGCCGAGCTGGGCCGCTACTACGATGCGGTGCAGCAGTACCAGAAGGCGCTGGAACTGGAGCGGTCCAACGCGCTGGCGGACTTCCGCATGGGCGAGGCGTTCTTCTATCAAAGGAATTACGCGGCAGCGGCGCAATCGTTCCGGGACACGCTGGATGGCAGCACCGACTTGACAACCCGGTGGACCGAAGTGTGGTCGCACATTTACCTGGGCAGAATCTACGACATCCAGGGGGACCGGACGCGCGCCGTCAATGAATATAGCAAGGCCAAACAGACTGGCGACGATACCGGCGGCGCGCAAGCCGAAGCGGAAAAATCACTGAAGAAGGCTTACTCTGAAACCGGCTCCTGACACGCTTCAGTAGCCCGACAATCCCGTCAATTTCGGATTCTCAATTCTCTTGTGTTGTATCAGGACCTGAAATTTTTCACCCAGCCCCTCCGGGTGAATCAGGTTTTTCAACAATAATCGCGCCCGCAATTGATCCACTCCCGATTGCCCCGGGTCGTAGAGGTCCGCAAATTCATTCCCTTTGCCCAGCGCTACCAAAAATTCCGACTGCGTCACGAGCCCGGTGCGTATCAGTCCTACGCGGCGTCCCCACACATCGAGCGCAGTGAAATTAACGTGTGACGTCAGGTCCTGCTCCCCCGGCGAGTCGAGAATATTTTCGTTAACGATGTGGTTCCGGTAGGCCAGCAGCGTCCCGCGATTGTGCCGTTCATTATAGAGCGCATTCGACTCATGGCCATAATCGATGGTCATGACGAATCCCCGGACGATTGCGCGCCCCGCGTTTTCAATCCAGCTGCATGCTTCCAGGCACGCCTCCGACTGCAGGACATCCGGAAGATTGATTCCCTGTTCGCGAAAATATTCAGCAAGCGCCGGCGTTGAAGGTTCGCGGATGACTTCGACGAATTTGTCGTCTTTCAGCGCCACATGCACTTCCTGAAGCTTTCCACCCCTCATTAAAACCCGGTGGGTCGGCAACGCGTCCAGCAATTCGTTGGAGAAGATGCAGCCTGCCGGAATATTCTGTGGGACTTCTGCGGAACTTGAGACCCTCCCAAGAGCGACATGCGAGGCAAGCGCGGCCGCATGTTCCGCCCGGCGCGCGGGCGAATGTTCGACAGCGACATATCTCAATGCGGAATAAAACTCAGGCAATTCACGGGCTGCAAAATCCAAAATGTTCGCCGCCAGGCGTCCGACACCCGCAGCCGATTCCACTGCAATGAACAGCTCGGGCGATCCGAGCGCTTCCCACATCTCCGCAAGCTGCCGCGCGAGCAGCCGCCCGAAAATCGGATGAACATCCACGCTGGTGTAGTAATCGCCGGCGCGGCGCTCGGAAAGGCGAGAGTAGTAGCCATGTTCCGGATGGTACAGGCATTCGCTCATGAACTCTGCAAATGGAATAGGCCCACCGGCGCGGATTCGCGCAGCCAGTTCCAACGCAAGGGGAGATTCAGGAGTCACTCGTCTTGCCGCTGGGGATTGCATGTAAACATTTCGATGACGAAATCGTGGAGGCAATCGTAAAGCTGCTTCTGAAAGATCCACGGAAATTGCCCGCTCTCGATCTCCCGTGGCCGAAGTAGAAACACATAAATGTGGACCTTGGGTTCGGGCGGCGAATACCGGATTTCGACTTCGACGCCTTCCGCAGCAGGCCTCGCGCTAAAAACGAAGAGCGGATGCTCGTAGCGCGCCAGTTCCGCGGACACTTTTTCGGCCAGCGCGTCCATCAGCGCCCAGCCGCAGTTGCGCCGTCCAGTTCGCCGCGCTCGCCCATTTCCGTCCAAACTTTTTCGAACGCATCCAAAGCCTGCGAATCGAACAGGACAAAATAGACTTTTTCGACCGAAGTCGGAGTCTTCAAGTGGGCGACCACTTCCCGAAGCATGATCTGGGCGCATTCAGAAACCGGGAAGCCCGCAATGCCTGTTCCCACGGCAGGAAATGCAATGGAGCGTAGTTCCCTCTCGGCAGCGATCCGCAGAGAATGCGCGGTCGATGCCCGCAGCGCCCGCGAAGTCGTTTCCCCGCCAAGCTGCATGCTCGTCGCGTGAATCACGAAACGCGCACGAAGCTTGCCGCCGGAAGTAATCGCGGCTCCGCCAATGGGTATGCTGCCGATCGCGTCGCATTCGCGCTGGATGGCATCGCCGCCCTTGCGGCGAATCGCCCCCGCCACCCCGCCGCCAAGTTGCAGATCGTTGTTAGCGGCGTTGACGATGGCGTCCACATCCATCTCGGTCAGATCGCCCTGCATTAGGACTATCTTTTCGGCAATGCTCATGGAATTTTTCGCTGCGGCGCGGTACCTACTTGGCAATTCGTGCGAGCGCTTCCTCATCGTAGCCGAGAACCATTTCCTCTCCGCGAAGCACAACGGGACGCCGGATCAGGTTCGGCTCCGCCGCCATTAGCTTCAGCGCCTCGTCGCGCGAAGGAGGATTCTTGCTCATTTTGCGGGTACGGTAAAGCTCGTTCCGCGTGTTCAGAAACTTTCGATGATCGTGAGTGCCAATCAGCTGGTCCAGCTCAGCTAGGGTCAATTGATCTTTTCCCAGATCGCGCACTTCCAGTTCCGCTTTCTTCTTTTCCAGGAATGCTTTCGCTTTGCGGCATGTCGTGCAATTCGGCTTATGAAGAAATTTAATTTTTGCCTTGGCCATTTTTCGCCTTCGCTCCTTGGAAACGACATCGAACGCGGCAGCTACACGGTTACATACTCCTGATCCTTCAATTTTGCCAGCAATTTGGCCAGATGGCGAAAGTAACGCAGTTTGGCGCCGTTGCCTGCGGCATCCTGTTCGGTCGTGGAAGGCAGAACGAAGACCATCGCTCCATACAAGCGCTCCTTTTGGAGCCCGGGCTTGCACGGCCGCTGCGAAAAATTTTCATAGGTGTGCATGCCATTGAAGGCAATCACCTGGGGAGCGTATTGCTCGAGTTTCTGCGCCAGCAAAATGCGACCCTCGGCGAACTCCTCGCGGCGCAATTCCTCAGCCCCGCGCGTCGGACGCTTGACCAGATCGGTCAGGCCGATTCCAAACTCGATCATACGTTTGTCGTCGCGATGTTCGAGAAGCTCCGGCACGATCCCCGAGTTATAGAGCAGTGGCCAGAACTCATTCCCGCGCCCGGCATAGTAATGACCCACACGAGCCGACCGGTCGCCGGGATTGCACCCGACGATCACCAATTTCATGCCACTGCGCAGATAATCCGGCAAAGTCCGCATTTTATGCCCGGTTTGCCCGGGCGCTCCTAATATTCCGTGAATCGTTGACTAGGGCAGATCCGATATCGCATCCCACGAATGACCACACTCCGTTTAGATTCCTAATTGTACCACCTGTAAATCGCCCGCATCATCGCCGTTCAAGTTGAGTATTCGTATCGTTCATCCCCAGTAGCACAGGTTTCAACCTGTGCGCTTTTGGTTTTTGCCGGGGGCAACTCTAAACCAACCCCGCACAGACTGCCCTTCGCAAAGCTCAGGATAAAAAGCCTATGCCACCAAAAACTAGCATCTACGGCGCACTCCCCCGCATCTGATCAGGGAGGACGATTCAACGGCGTCACGGTCGAGGAAGATTATGGTACTCTGCCAAATGAGTTCAGCCGGGTTTCCCAAACCGGTCCCAGGAGCAATGAGGTTTGTGAGCGCGACCGACCCCAAGCCGCTTCCTTCCATCGTCGTCCGCGACGACGAAGCCCAACTGGTGTCCGCGGCCAAAGCCGGGGACATTTCTGCGTTTGAAGAGCTTGTCAACCGCTACGAACGAAAGATTTTCCGCCTGGGAATGAACATCACACAAAACCGCGAAGACGCGGAAGACGTGATGCAGGACGCTTTCCTCAAGTCCTATCAAAACCTGGACCGCTTTGAGGGCAACTCGCGTTTCTACACATGGCTGGTGCGCATCGCCGTCAATGAAGCGCTGATGAAGCTGCGCAAGCGCCGTCCCAATCAGGTATCAATAGATGAGCCGATGACCAACGATGACGATGAATCCGTCTTCCGCCAAATAGAAGACTGGGGCCCTTCGCCTGAGCAAAAGTTTGCCCAGACCGAACTCAATCAGATTCTGAATGGCGTAATCGGAGAACTCGATCCGATATTTCGTGTGGTATTCATGCTTCGCGATGTCGAAGGAATTTCGACCGAAGAGACCGGGCAAATCCTGGGAATTTCAGTGGCGGCGGTTAAATCGCGCCTGTTACGGGCGCGGCTTAAGCTCCGCGAGAAACTCAACAAATATTTCCGCCGGAGCGAATCGACGTGAACTGTAAGAAAGTTATAATCGAGCTGACGAATTACCTCGATGGAGTTTTGGACTCCAGCATACGAATCGATCTCGAAGAGCATCTCGCCCGCTGCACGGACTGCCGCCTGGTTGTCGACACCACCCGCAAGACCATTCAAATCTTCTGCAAATCCGAACCCGTTCCTCTGCCGGAAGATGTCCGCGAACGTCTCCACGCGGCCTTGCTCGAACGCTTCCGTAGAAACTCCAAAACGATTTGAATTTTTTAATCCAAAGTCCCCCCCCATTCCGGAATGCGTAACTTTGTATGGTGTAGAATATCTTCTCGCGATTCAGGCCTCACAGCCTGCTGCACACTCGAGGACAAATGGCTCCAACGATTCAGACCATCGGCATCGCCAACGGGGGAGGAGATTGCCCCGGGCTCAACGCCGTCATTCGCGGCGCGGTTCGATCCGCAATCCTGGGGCATGGCTGGCGAGTGGTCGGTATTAACGATGGTTTTGACGGGCTAATCTGGCCGGAGCGCACGGTTCCCCTGACCGTCGAGTCGATTGCGGGAATCCTGCCGCGCGGCGGCACCATCCTGGGAACCACCAACCGTGGGAACCCGTTTCGCTATTCCGTCGAGGAAAACGGAAAAACCGTCACAAATGACTTTTCACTGACCTGCTGCGAAAACACGCGGAAATTGGGCCTGGACGCATTGATCGTGATCGGGGGCGACGGCACGCTGACCATCGCCCGTGACCTCGGCAAGCTGGGAATTCCAATCGTCGGGGTGCCAAAAACAATTGACAACGATCTATCCGCTACGGAGGTTACCTTCGGATTTGACACTGCTTTGCACGTCGCGACGGATGCTATCGATCGCCTTCACACCACTGCCGAATCGCACGGGCGCGTGATGGTAATCGAAGTGATGGGTCGCAATGCCGGTTGGATCGCATTGCACTCGGGAATCGCAGGTGGGGCCGACGTCGTCCTGATCCCGGAAATACCTTTTACCATCGAGAACGTATGCGAGTTTCTCCGCAAGAGGGCGGCCACGGGTAAAAAATTCTCCATGGTCGTCGTCGCCGAAGGGGCAAAGTTGCCGCCACTCGATCCGTGGGGTAAGCCATTCCCCGCGCCGCGTCCCGGACAGGTCGGCTTTCTGATCGGCGATGCGATTCACAATCTACTCAAAAAAGATGTCCGCGTAACCGTGCTGGGCCACATTCAACGCGGCGGTTCGCCCAGCCCCTTCGATCGAATCCTTGCCACGCGTTTCGGAGTCGAAGCAGTGGAACTGATCGCGCGCGGCGAATTCAACCGCATGGTTTGCCTTCGCGCCGGAGAAATCGAATCGGTCCCCCTCGACGAAGCGGTCGGTGAAACACGGCTTATCGATCCCCGGGGAAGCAAAGTTCGCGCCGCTCGTGCGATCGGCGTGAATTTTGGAGATTGCGCGTAAATGCTTCGACGCATCCTTCGCGCCAGAGGGATTATTCCCGTCATCCTCATTTTGGCAGCGGTGGCTTATTGGTGGCTACATCCTCGCGCTCCAAAAACGATCGCGAACGGATACGTCGGCGAGCGCGAGGTCACTTTATGGAATACCCTCGCGCAGGTGCGTCAGCCTGTGGCTGAACTGCATTACGGCGACCGGGTGGAAATCACCAGGCAGGAGGGCGTAGCGACGCAAGTGCGCACGGGGACTGGCGTTATCGGTTGGCTTTTGGACGCGCGCCAGTTAATGGATTCGGCGCTTTGGGATAAGAGTGCCGCATTGCTGACCCAGGCACGCACGATGCCCGTGCAGGCACGCGGCCGGACAAAGACGGTCAGCAATTTGCGCGTCGAACCGGGCAGAAATGGCCAACGCATTTTTCAATTGCCGCGTGGCACGCCGGTGGTTGTCCTGGGACGAAGAATCGCGGATGCGCCACAGGCAAACGAACAAAATTCCACAGACGAAAAGGCCTCCGGCGGCGCAGAACAACCCAAGAAGGAAGACTGGCTCTTCGTAATGCGCGGCGACAATCCGGTGTCGGAAACCAGCCTACCCGTATCCGAAGCGAGTTCAGCCAAAACGGAAAGTAGTTCCTCTGCGGGTCCTGTCAGCGGCGGTCCTGGCACTGCTCAATCCGCATCTCCAGACGCGATTTCGAATGCAACGCCTATCGCCGGTTGGGTATTGGCGCGCTTCATCGAGCCCGATCTTCCCGGCCCGGTTCGCGACTATGCCAGCTCCGCCGATTTGCGCGTCGTCGCCTGGTTCGAGCTCAATCGTGTGGACGACGGTTCGGGAGGCCAAGCCCCGCAATATCTTGTCGCTGGCACGCGCGGGGGAGAAGGCCAGACGTGCGATTTCACCATGCTGCGCGTTTACACCTGGGGCAAAGCTCGCAAGCGTTACGAGACCGCCTACGTGGAAAGCGATCTCTGTGGGAGTTTGCCGATTCAGGTTTCTCAATCTCCCTCCGGCCCGGAATTCCATTTTGCGGAAGCCGATCAGGGATCCTCGGATAGAAAGTACGTCATGCGCCAGACGGTAGTTCGCCGCGTAAGCAATAAGCCTGCCGCTGTGTCTTCCACCCACCGCTGACAATCCTGGATCGTAGCGGAAACGGCGCAAATTGCTCGTGTTAATATCCTACGGGATATTTCGAACAATTCTTAAGATCTAGAAATAGTGCGCATGATCAAATTCGATTCCTACCAAAAGACTTTATTTCTGGCTCTCATCCTGGCCGTGCCTTTCACCGCTTCCTGTGGAAAGCGCGCCGACCCTGCACCGAAGCCGCAGGCCCCGCCACCCATTGAATTCCTCGATTCATGGGGAGAAAAGGGCGATGGCCCGGGAAAACTCAACGCGCCAGTTGCGTTTACGTCCGATACGCTCGGCAGGATCTATTTTGCGGACCCAGGTTCAGGCTTCGTTCACAAATTCGAATCAAATGGTGTTCCGCTACAATCGTTCGAATATTCCGGTATCAAGGCACCTTCCGGCATCGCGGTGGATAGCGGAGGCGCGATCTACGTCGCCGACGCGGAGCGCGGAAACATCCTGATATTCTTCCCGGACGGAACCTACTACCAGACGCTGCATATCCCGCCGCAGCGGCATTTCACCGGCACTTTCGAATTCGGCGTGGATATACCCGGCCACCTTTATGTTCCTGACGTTGCGGGACAGCGCGTCCTGAAGCTCGGTAGTCACGGACAACTCATGAAGTCATGGAAGATTCCGCAGGATTCGTCTGGGAAGGATGAGCATCCGGACGCCGTGGTGGTCGGACCGGACGATTCGACGTTCGTCGCGGTTTCCCCGACGGGCCGCATTGAGAATTATTCTCCCGATGGAGCGCTGGTCAAGTCGTGGAATGCAGGAGAATCCGGTAGCTCAGCGCCGTACGCATTCACCGGCATTGCTGTTAACGAACAGTATGTGTTCACAGTGAGCCCTACGTCGCCGCATCTACGTGTGTGGACGCACGACGGGCAGCACAAGCTCGATGACGATCTCGCAGGACACGTGGACGGCGTGGCAGCACCCCAAATCGCGGTTACACCCGGCGGTGAACTCCTGGTGTTCGATCCTGCTGCCCCGCGAGTTTTCCGGTTTCGTATGCACCTCCAACCTGAGGAGAAAAGATGACCCTGCTTTTAAAAGAAGCTGACGTTCGAACCCTGCTGACCATGCCCGTAGCGCTGGAAGTCGTTGAAGAATCCTTGCTCCTGCAAGGACAGGGCAAGCTTACGCTGCATCCTCGACGGCGAATCAAAACTGGAAATACGCAACTGCACTACATGGCAGCAGGCGATCCCGTCCACGAATTTATTGCGATGAAGATTTACACGACCGCTCCGGGCGCAGCCCGCTTCGTGGTGCCGCTGTTTCGGTCCGCCACCGGTGAAATGGCCGCGCTGATCGAAGCCGACGCCTTGGGCCAGATTCGAACAGGCGCAGCATCGGGTATCGCCACTAAGTACCTGTCCAATAAAGACGCGCGCACCGCAGGAATCATCGGCACAGGCTATCAGGCGCGGACGCAACTCGAAGCTGTGGCGGCCGTTCGAAAGCTGGACCGTGTGCGAGCCTTCGGACGCGACCCGGAACGCCGCGCACGCTTCTGCCGCGAAATGAGAGGGATAATCGGCGTCGAAGTAGAGCCGGTAGACTCCGGCGAGAAAGCAGTGCGTGGCGCGGAAATCATCATCACGGCCACCTCGGCGCTGAAAATCGTACTAGAAGGAGCCTGGCTGTCCACGGGAGTCCACATCAACGCCATGGGTGCCAACTGGCCCCAGAAACGCGAGCTGGACGAGTCGGCCATCGACCGCTCAGAAGTAATCGTAGTGGACTCGATCGAGCAGGCAAAAATGGAAGCCGGCGATCTGATCCAGCCATTTGCAAACGGCGAAAAGGGCTGGGACAAAGTGACCGAACTGGGCGATATCGTCGCCGGCAAAAACCCGGGGAAAACCAGCGCAGATCAAATCACTCTGTTCAAATCCGTCGGCCTCGCGTCTTGGGATTTAGCCGCCGCAGTCCGCATCTACGAATTGGCAGTAAAGCGCGGCATGGGGCAATCGATTCCGCTGTGGAAATCGCCAGAAAAGAGCTAGATAGAAATACCCGCACCGAATTAAAGTTGGCGGTATTGGACTGACCGGGTAACTTCTCTGCAATGCGGAGTCCCGGAGGGACGGCACAACGTAGCCCACCGCGGAAGCGGTGGGGAAACGTACCGTTCCCCTGGCAGAAATCCCCTAGGGATGACACAAGGGACTGCTCGCAACCATTTGCTAGAATGTTGTGCCGACTGGGGGGAACCACAGCATGCGATTTCTCGAACACTTAAAACCGCTAAGCCTGCTCGTCTTGCGCCTGGCGCTCGGACTTGCCTTCATGTTTCACGGCTATCCGAAATTAATCAGCAACACGGCCTATTACATCCGCACGATGCCCACCGTAGGATTTCCCTGGTACTTCGCCTACATCGCCGGAGTCGTCGAATTATTCGGCGGAGGCCTCCTGGTCATCGGGCTGTTCACAAGAGGTGCCGCGCTGCTGCTAGCGATCGAGATGGGCATCACACTAGCCCGCGTACATATGCCCGCCGCTGGATTGTACGCAGTCGGAAAATACGAACTATCGCTGGTCTTCTTCGCAGCCTCGTTCGCGCTAGCCACCACCGGCGCAGGCCTAATCTCCATAGACGCATTCACATTCGAAGCCAGCCGCAAATCCTCAAAAAAATCCAAGAAAGACCAGTAGCACAGACTTCAGTCTGTGCGGTTTTGGTTTAGGTTTTAGGTTTTGGTTCGAAGGCAGCAACCCATTCAAGGCCGCCGCAGCACCAAACACCCCGCAATAATGTCATGCAGCGCCTGCTTCTTCTGCGTAAATCCCGTAATGAAGTACCCAACCAAAAACGTCAATTCCGAAATCTTCCGCCCAAAATACCGCAGCGACGCCCGCCAGAAATTAATCGGCCGCCCAGCCAGGTCAGTCACATACAGCTTCAGCAGTCGCTTCCCCGGCGTAGCCTGCCAAGCCGACGCCTCGAAAAATGCGTAGTAAACCCACATCATCACAAAGAGGAACAGGAATCCCGCCGGAGTGAAATGAGGAATCGACTGCAAAAACGCCTGCACCGCCGGATCGCCGGGCCCGGACACCGGCGGAGCATTCGGGTCGGGAAACGTCATAAAAACGGTGGGATAAAGAGACCCGACAATCCCGAAGATGGAAGAGAGAATGAAAATATCGATGATGTACGCACCCGCCCGCCGCCAAAATCCCGCATACGCCGGATGCGCCTGCGCCACCACCACCCGCTGCGGCGCCTGAATTTCCTCCACCGTCTGCGCGGACACCGGAACAAACACCGGCCCAATCTGCGCGACGTTCACCGAAGTCCCGCAACTCGCGCAAAAACTGGCTCCCTCAGCAACCTCCGCCCCACAACTCTCACAAGTCAGGATCGTCAACCTCCGCAATGCCGTATGGAAAGCTATCAGCCGACTGGTGGCTTGGCAAGGCCAAGTAGGACAGATTTTTTACCCTGAGTGAAGCGAAGGGCAATCTGTCCGGTTTTGGTTTTTGTGATGTCCGTTATAAAGGGAAACCGGATTAAACCAAAAGCGGACAGATTGAAATCTGTCCTACTGGTTGCTCTACCGTAGAAATATATGAGATAAGTTGTACTCAACCGAGTGGTTTTGAAGATCAGGAGTCCACGCAGATGAAAAAGATCGTAGCGCTCTCATTTCTAATGTGCACCACCGCCTTCGCGCAGAGCAATCCGCCAGTCGGCGCCGGACACGTCCCAGCCCACGGCCCCATCGCAGGAGCCCCATGCGGGACCGCCCCCGCCCCCACAGCACTAAACGACATCCCCGTGGACGTCCCCGGCCATCCCTACAAACCGCACGTGGACGCCGCGACCGACAAATGGCTCGGCCACGACACCTGCGCCGACGATCCGCATTACCGCCTCGATCACCCATGGGCGCACGGACACTACACCGGCGGCCTCGGCCCGCAGCGTACCTTCCTGCTAGCGGTGGACCACGTTTCCCTGCCCATCGCGGAATGGATTGCCACCGAATCGGGACGCATCTACTCGGACGGTTTCTACTGGCTGATCGCCCGCTACGATTACGACATCGCCGCGCACTGGAAATGGGCCGGCGACCGCATCGCCATCTACGAAGACCCGGTCCACGACGGCTGGTATCTGGCCTACAACGCCAATTACGGTACGTTTACGCACATCGAGTACATGGGCTCCGGCGATCCCCCCAACATCGCCCCCGAAGGCCCCATCCGCAAACCGACGTTCGAAAACGATCAGGTAATCATGAACGAGCCGCACGCCAAGATGCACACCCACCACTACAATCGCGTGATGATCTACGGCACCGAGGGCGGCGAATTCCTCCATTCCCTCGACGGCACCACGAAGACGCTGAAGTGGGGTGACGACTCCGTCTTCTGGAGCCCGGCAACTCCCATGCATTACTCGGAAATCCCGCCCGAGGCCGAGGCGCGCCACGGCGTAAGAGGCCTCGATATCGGCATCAAAAAGCCGGGCGATCCCAATAAAGTAGTGCCGAGAACCGCGCTCGACCCGCTAAAGGTCGATCCTAAGGATTTCAAGCTGGAATTCGACAACGACCAGGTCCGCGTCCTCCGCCTGAAACTAGCCCCCGGCCAGAGCGTGCCGCTGCACGAGTACCCTCTCAACACCGTCTTCTGGTTTTACACCGATCAGAACATCCGCGAAACTTCGTCCGACGGAAAGGCCGAAGTCAAGCAGCACAAGGCGGGCGATTTCGTCTGGGAGAACGGGCCGCGCAAAATCAAGCTGGAAAATCTGAACGATAAGCCGTTCGAGGCGCTTGTTGTGGAAGTGAAGAATTGAGTTGCGCCCGCGACACACAATCGCTGGAAGGTCAGTGCGCGGCCTTTTAACTGTCGCGCAGCTGATCGAGTTGAGCTTCGCTGTCCGCACGTCCTGCGTGGCGATCCCAGTCGTCAGCGATTTTCCGGAGCAGCGCAGCCGCACGGGGCCATTTGCTGGTGACCTGCGCCCAATTGCGATATTGGCTAGCCAATGCTCTCTCTTGTTTCCCTCCGTCGTACATTGCTTTGGAAAACGCTCCACGCTGATTGAAGCGGCAGATGGCGATACCCTTCTCGACTTCCTCAGCGGCCATGTCTTCGATCAAATCTCTGATTCCCTTTGATGGCCATGCAGCATCTTCGGCATCTAAGGGCGCATAGGCAAGGACTTGCCCTATTTGCTGATCCGCAATAATGGCCCTATCGGCTTCCCTGGCGAGTTTTCGTACCTCAGAGATCCATGATTGCAAGTGACTAACATCTGTGGCTCCGGACGAGAAACCAGGAACCGTTTTGATCGATCGGAGTAGCTGATAAGCTAGGCGCGCCCGCGCCCGGCGTTCATCCGTGATCTCCCCGGCTTCACCCGATGCTGGTGCAAACGCATCACAGACAACGCTTACGAATAGTTGTGGCGACGTGCCAATAAGGCGATTAAGAGCGGTAGGCTCCGCTTGGAATTCCATTATCGAAAGATATTTATATTCAAGCGCCGCCAGCTCCTCGACAGCGATATCTTCTCTTTGTTGGAGTGCTTTAATCATGTGAACGATCTCAAAGTTCACACGTTGCAGCTTCCAAGGATCCTTATTCAGCTCGTGAATGAGACCATGAAGCACCTGAATACATTGCGACGTGGACAAGAGGCTTTCATCATATGCAATCATGTCAAGGATCGCTGTGAACCGCCCAACTTCGACGTACCTATTGAAGGCGAAGAGTAAATCCTCCTGCGACGACGGACGCATAGCCATCTTCCGATTCCAGTATTCCTTCTCGATATCAGGCGACAGCGACGCAACAAGATCCCAAGTCTTACGAGAGTCACCCCAGCGCAAAAACAAATTCGCACCGGCATCGGGCTTTAGTCCTATCGCAAGTCGCGCTATCCAAGCGTCCCATGCCTGTCCATGCATCTCGTGCGCAATGGCTGACAGCGTCCCCGCGAAATCTGCATTGATCCCAGAATCTATTTCAGAGGCAAGTGAAAAAGCGTCTTGAAGAATTTCTATATCCGCCGTTGCCTCTGCAAGGGCGCCCCCAACAAAATGTGGAAATTTCGCCAACCTTGCTAGCTCTAGAACCGCTGAAACACCGTGCTCACCTAGGAGAATACGCAGGGCGTCGCGGCGATCGCGATTGGAATCTCCGATGTAGTCCTCCCCTTTCCGAGGACCACTTTTGGGAACGTAATCGTTAAAAAGCCAGACGATCTGATGAACAGGGTCGTCCGGTTGAATTGCTTGGCAGAGCTCCTCAATAGGTTTGAGCTGGTCAGGTTTCAGTGCCCACTGTGCGTCTTGGAAATACCGATGTTTCTGTACAAGATCGTGAAGTTTTGTCCACAGGTGGAACACCGCCTCAGAGCCAGCGGTTTTCGCCGAAGTGTCAATAGAAACAATGGCGCGGGCTCGAGCCGGGCCGTCTAGCTGCGGTAAGCTATCGACAAGTCCAGCGAGGCGGGAGATGTCTGTCCCGGCTAGTTCAACGGCAACATCTGCATATTGCTGATAAGCGTATTCCATGTCCTCAACTGTTGTTTTTTTGCTTCTTGCCTCGCCAAAGTCCTTGAGATGTGGTCTTGCCGTTCCGCCGGAGTGATCGTGGGTAGATCGAAGTAAAGACATCGCCAATTGGAGGCCGACTTTCGGGCGCCCTCGACAAATGGAGCGTAAGACCGCGATCCTGTCTTCGAGTGAAGCGAATGTATTCGGACGCCAAGCGAGGAAAATCTCGCGGAGACTGTTCAGCGGTCGATTTGCGAGGCTGCCGCCTGGATCGAAATCCGCAAGGGTCATTAGGAGAGAAGTAGCTCGGTAAAGGTATTCCGGGCTCCAAGCAATGGTTTCGAGAGCCCAGAGCAGGTAGGTGTGCGGGCTAGATGAGCCCCAAAACGACCGATCCTTATTGTCGCGGAAGACGATTGCCTTCCAGTTTTCACCATCACCCCCGAGCACCCGCTCGAGGGCGGAGACCAAAGGGTGTGGTGCAGCCTCGGCAAGGCGAGGAAACTCCGATTTGAGACTCACAAGCACACGAAGGTCATTCGATAGCCCAGGTATAGCACTGACAATACGGTCTACATACTGCTCAGGCGTGAGACCGATGACCTGAAAATTCGCCGCTTCATGTAAACCGGAGATTAGTAGGAGCGTCCTTGCTAACCCGCGCCGCAACCATTCAGAATGGCGAAAATCACTTGCCCTAATAGGAATAGCGGGTAACTGGCTTTCTGGAATGTCGATTGTGGTATCCCTCTCGGAAAACACTTCGACACAAGCATCGTGTAATCGTTCTTGGGAGCCCGTGTTAATTAGACATCCGAGGAGGGTAAACGCGTCCATTGGAGAGCGAAGCGTCCAAATTGAGTCCACAAGATCCAGCGGTGCATCAGAGAGCTTGGCGAACCTACGCGCTTCTAAATCAACACTGTCATAGGTTGAATCACATAATTTCGCGACAACGCTTCGATCATGTTCGTTCAGTGCGTTCCATCCACCCGCCAGTACAATGGGAACTAGTTTAGGATCGTCATGCCATTTCGGACGGAGGGCGATATTACTTGGTTTTAATCGCGAGAGCACCGTGAGGCTCCGGCCACACACGCCCGCCAGTCGGAATGCTTCCCCCTCCTCAATACCCATTGATTTCAGGCCTGCAGCAAACTCGAACGTGTTCATACGATCAAGCACTTCTGTTTCGCGAGCGAGGTCATCGCTGCCAAGGGTTTGGATGACCTGATTCGTCCTTGCTAGTGCAGGGCCTACAGAACCTACCGCAGGCGGAAGGATGAAGATGAAATGATTTGTGGTCGGCACGATTCTTGCTGCGTCCGTCGTTTCAAGGAAAAGTATCCTGTCCCGAAGGAAACGGTACGTGTCGGCCTCTGCGCTTATGATTGCCGCAGCGATGAACGCGCCAGCTTCCGTCGGTGATCCAGCTTGCCATTTGTCTAGGTTGGGAAGTCCAGCGCACAGCGCTTCGCAGAGGCGCTTTGCGCGATGTTCCCTACCGTTAAGTAATAATTCCGTTCTCAGCGTAGGAGCGAAATTAAGACGATACTCGTCCCAGAAATCCTGGACCGTTCTAACCCCACTCGGTGGTAGAATTCCCAGTTTCTGTGCAAGTGGAAGCGCCACAGCCGGATAGTCGGCAAGCCACAACTCCAAAGAATTGGCATCCAGAATTCGGACCTTCAACCATCCGTCTGCCAATCGAGATTGCTCCCAATCTGTAAGGCCTGTATCCCATATGCGCGAGGTCACGAAAGAGAATGTCTGATTGGATCGTTCTTCTGGAGTCAGCTTATTCGTTCGTTTCTCGTAGTCGCTGTTAGCTTTTGACTTGTAGTCTTTCCCCGCTCCAAACTCCCATATGGAACGCCCTTCAGGAACGAAGGTATTGCCCTCCAAGACCTCGGCGACGCCGTCGAAACCATGCGTTTGAGAGGCGTCGCCGTTGGGAAAACGATACGATTCTAACCTCGGGCAGGAGGCCCTGATCAGCGATGCGACGATGCCGGGAAGGTCCTCCTTTGCTGTGAGAGTGTCAGACCAGGAGTGCAACTGCGTTGCTGTCACTATTTTCATGACTCATCCAATGCTTCACTTGTTCGCCTTTGAATAATCATAATACATTGTGCTGCTGCGTAAGACAAAGGTCTCTCGGAGGTAAACCACTGTAAATATGTGCGCCGAATGCCATAATCTGGCCATGGAGAAATGACCCATTACACTTGACCTGCCTCATTTGAATCTCTATCCTCAGCCTCGTCACCGGGAGATTATCATGCGACTCAGTGTCCGGAAACCCTTGAGAATCCTGGCTCTCGCCGCTGGCATGATAGCCGCTCTCGCGAACACAGCCTCCGCCCAATACACCATGACCGTCAACAAAGAGCGCCTCCTCAACGCCCAAAACGAGCCGCAAAACTGGCTAATGATGAACGGCGATTACGGCGCGAACCGCTACTCGAAACTCTCCCAGATCAACCGCGAAAACGTCAAGAACTTGCGAATGGCCTGGGCGCTGGCGCTGGGCGGCATGCAGGACATTGGCGCGCACGGCCCGGAAGTCGAGCTGAATCCGCTGATCGACAACGGTTTTATGTACACCGCCGACGGCTGGGGCACGGTGTATAAAATCGACGCGCGCGATCCCAGCCGCGGCCGGTTCGTGTGGGTCACCGATCCCGGCGTGAAGCATGAGGGCAACATTCCGAAGACGCGCGGCCTGGCGTTTTGGGAAGACCTGATCGTCGATAACCTTCCCGACGGCCGCGTGATCGCGCTGAAGCGCGACACCGGCGAAATTGTGTGGGACAAGCAGGTGACCTCCGCCAACGAGTTCGGCACGCGGGAAAGATTCTCCACCGCGCCGATGGCCGCCGAGGGCAAGGTCCTGGTCGCCAACAGCGCGGGAGACTTCGGCACGCGCGGATGGATCGCGGCCCTCGATGCGCGAACGGGCAAGGAAGTGTGGCGCTGGTACGTGATCCCCAAGCCCGGCGATCCCGGCAGCGAGACGTGGAAGGATTCGAACAACGCCTGGAAGACCGGTGGCGGTGGCGTCTGGCAGACCGGCTCCTACGATCCCGCCACCAGGCTCACCTTCTGGGGCACGGGCAATCCGTATCCGCAATTCGATCCGCAAGCGCGCCCCGGCGACAATCTCTACACCGACTCAGTCGTGGCGCTCAACATCGATACCGGCAAGGTCGCGTGGTATTTCCAATACACGCCCAACGATTCATGGGACTACGACGAAGTCGGCGTCCACATGCTGTATGACACGCTGATCGGCGGCCAGATGCGCAAGGTCGTCAGCCATTTCGGCCGCAACGGGTTCTTCTACACCCTCGACCGCACAACCGGAAAGTTCATCAAAGGCGCGCAGTACGTCAACGATCTGACTTGGACGAAGGGCCTGAATCCCGAGACCGGCAAGCCTGTGGAATACAATTCGAAGCTGGATATCCAAATCTACGATCCAGCCGCACGTGCCCTACGTGGAGACCCGGAGAAGCGCGCCTGCCCCACCTTCAACGGCGGCATCGCGCACCAGCCCACCGCCTACAATCCAATCAAACACATCGCCTACGGCGTAGGCATCGAAGGCTGCTTCACGCAAAACGGCGCGGAGATAAAATATCTGTCCCCCAACGGCGGCATCGACCGCAAGAACAGCGAGAAGCGCGTCTTCAACAGCGACCTCTACTACGGCTCGGTGACCGCGTTCGACACAATCAACCACAAAGTGATCGCCAAAGCCGTGACCGACATCGAAGTCCGATCCGGCGCCACGGACACAGCAGGCGGCCTGGTCTTCACAGCCCTGCAGGACGGCTGGGTGGTTGCGTATAACGACGACACGCTCGAGGAATTGTGGCGCTTCAACGTAGGCACCGCGCTGAAGGGCGCGCCGGTCACGTACATGATCGGAACAAAGCAATACGTCGCAGTGCAAACCAGCGGCAGGCACCTGTATCCCATGAAATTCGACAATTTTCAGGATTCCAGCTACCTGTTCGTCTTCGCGCTGAATTGATTTTCAGCGGAACGCTATTTAGGGAAATCCTTGCAGGCGTCTGTTTCCATGCCCCAGAATTCGACGCACTTGTCGTGGTTCATCGGGCCTCTTCCGACAACCTTGGCGAGCAGGAAGTCGGCAATTAGGTCGATCTCGCGCTGTTGCAGTGTCGCCGGAGGGTCGGGCATGCGGGTCGGGTAAGAATTCAGGTCGGCCTTGGTCTTGCCGAAGCAGCGCCCGTCAGTGTACGCAAATTTATCGAATGCCGGCATTTGTGAGTTGAGCCGCCCGCACTTGATGGTTAGCAAGATCCCGTCGCGGCTCAGCTTGGTCTCCCGCAAGTTTGCGCCGTTGGGCATTTGGCTGTCCATTTTGCGGCCGTCACCGGCCCAGCCATGGCACGCCTGGCAGTTGGCCTTCTGATGAAACAGTCTCATGCCTTCGGCAATGTCACTGGAATCGGGAGTCGGTTGATCCTGTCCCCGTGCCCCGGAGCTTAAAACTAAGGTCAGAATCACAGCTACAACGATAGCGCTGGAAAGCAAGCCCAGCCACATCGAATGTTTTCGCCAGTTGTTCATGCGCGCAGTATACAGCACCGCCTGATTTCATAAAAGATGCCCTCAGAGTCGAGTTTGAACGCGGGTATGTCGTCCGGGCTGCTCCGCTTTAGTCGTGATCGATACTCAAGCAACTTATGCGCAACAGTGGCCAAATGGCTCGTATAGAGAAGGATTCCAGCCTCAAGAGTCGGATGATAGGCGCAGAATGTAAAGATCGCGTCAACGCGGCGGATTGGAGCGTCCGGACGATCGAAAAATTGGCCCTCAACTCGCTCGGCAAACTCCGCGTCATGTCCTCACGAGACCATTTCCCGCCAAGTATCTGGAATGCCACCATTTAACTAAAGTTTTTCCAATTTCTGCCGATATACACAGTGATGCCTTCACAAAGTGTGCCCGCTTCGGCCGAAGACGGAATCCGGCTGTCTCGCCTTCCCTCGACCTTCGTTGCCCGCCAGACAATCCTAACCGCGGATAAGCATGTGTTTGGGTACGAACTGCTCTTCCGCGACGGTGTCGAGAATTATTTCCGAAGTTTCGATCCTGAAGCCGCATCGCAAAGCACCCTGGATAGCGCGATTCTCATGGGAGTCGACTTGCTTTGTGATGGTCACCTTGCCTTTATCAACTGCACTCGGGAATTCCTCCTGAAGGACTACATAACCCTTTTGCCTTCTTCACAAACGGTGGTCGAAGTGCTGGAAAATGTGCCCGCGGATGAAGTCGTAGTAGCCTCCTGCCAGAGGCTAAAGGAAGACGGTTACGTTATCGCCCTCGACGATTTCACGGCAAATGACCCACGCGAGGCTCTCACGCATTTGGCAGATATCATCAAGGTGGACTTCAGACTCTGCACAGCAGACCAATGTGCGGCGATCGTTGATCGTTACGGCAAACACTCTCGGCTGTTGGCGGAGAAAGTGGAAACTCAAGAAGAGTTTGTTTCCGCTAAGAGATTGGGGTTCTCATATTTTCAGGGCTATTTCTTTCATAAACCGGAGGTTTTGCCAACCAGCCAGATTCCAACCAACCAGTTCAACTATGCTCGAATGTTGCAGGCTGCTTCACGTTCGATCCTGGATCCATCGGAAATCGAAAATCTCATAAAAACGGAACCATCGTTGTGCTATCGCCTGCTTCGGTATTTGAACTCGTCACATTTTGGATTCTCCAGCGACATTCTATCCGTACGGCACGCGCTGACCATGTTGGGGGAGCGCGAAACTCGTCGCTGGGTGCGCTTGGTGGCGACCCTCGCGGCCGGACAAAACATCACGAGCGATCTTGTCCTCGCGGCACTTGTGCGTGGCCGATTCTGTGAACTGCTTGGACCCAAAATTCTGCTCGGTGAATCCGACTTATTTCTGATGGGCATTCTTTCTCTAATGGATGCTATTCTCCAGATGCCCATGGAGCGTGTTCTGGAAGGGGTGCCGTTGGCCCAGGAATACAAAGCAGTTCTGCTCGGTGAGCCGAGTAGAATCGGGCCAGTCCATAAACTGATGTTGGCTCAAGAATCCGGGCAGTGGGATGTCGTTACGCAACAGGTAACGCAGCTCAAACTCAGCAAGACCGCCGTCCAGGAGGACCATTGGCTTGCCATGCAGTGGGCGCGGAACATCACAGGAAAGTGAGCCATAAAGCACAATAAGTCATTTATTTATAATCGTTTAAAGCCATTTGGACATCGTTAATTTCGGTCAATTCTTAGCCCCTGAAAGTTAGCATAAACTACTAGATTTACTAGTACCAAGCTCCATAGGAAACAGGTACCCTTCCAAATTGTTACTTCCGGCTCATAGCAACGCGGCGACCCCTATAGCAATATGATCGTGGAGGGAATACTGAGCTATGGACAGAAGAAACAATCCCCGGAATAAGTTTTCCTGTTTCGCCCGATGCCGCGAGCTCAGTGCGCGGACTGCCGATGCGGAAAGATTGTGCGTTATCAAGGACTTTTCGCACGACGGCATCCATTTTATGTTCCTCTCTGACGATCATGCTTTACGGCAGAACATGCAACTGCTGCTCAGGTTTCCCTACACCGATCAATCCCCGATGAACGATCACGAATTCCTGGTCGAAGTGATGAGGATAAATTCTTTGTTTTTAGGACGTTGCGGCGTGGGAGCTAGGCTCGTCCAACCCATGCCGAAGACGCGCCACGCGGGCATAATTCTCCCGGAATTCGCATTACCGAAACAGCCTGTGATTGAATTGGCTTCACAAAATATTAGCTTTTACGCTTGAGTATTGAGTTGGACGTGCTTCGAGATGCGGCCTTCCAGGTAAGGCAAGCTCAGCTTACCGCGACAACCTGACACAGGACATATCAATAAGCGATCAATTCGTTGACTGCAGCGACCAGATGGCTGGTCTGCGGAAGGATTTCATCTTCCAGCGTGGGATTGTAGGCGCAAAAAGTGTCCATTGCAGCGACGCGACGCACGGGGGCGTCCAGGTGATCGAACAGCTGATCGCCAATGCGCGCAGCGATTTCCGCGCCGTATCCCCAGGAGAGTGTGTCTTCATGGGCGACGATTACGCGATTGGTCTTCCGCACGGTGGCGGCAATGGCGTCCCAATCGAACGGCGAAAGTGAACGGAGATCGATGATTTCCACCGAAACTCCCTGGCGTTCGAGCTGCGCCGCGGCTACCTCCGCACGGTGAACCACTGCGCCGTAGGTGACGATACTGACGTCCGTGCCTTCGCGTACCACGCGCGCGCGTCCGAATGGAATCGTAAAATCCGCGCCGGGATAGGGCGAGCGGTTGTAAGGCTGCCGGTATAAGTGTTTGTGTTCGAGGAACATCACTGGATCGTCGCAGCGAATCGCCGTGCGCAGCAGGCCGCACAGGTCCAGCGCGGTCGAAGGCATCACGACGCGCAGCCCCGGATTGTGCGTGAAAATCGATTCCCCGCTCTGGCTGTGATAAATTCCGCCGCCCGTCAGATAGCCGCCGATAGCGACCCGAATCACAGCAGGCGCTTTGAACGCGCCGTTCGAACGCCAGCGCAGCACGGCCAATTCGTTGCGAATCTGCATCATCGCCGGCCAGATGTAATCGAAGAACTGAATCTCGGCGACCGGCTTCATGCCCCGCGCGGCCATACCGATGGCGGTGCCCACAATCGTGGCCTCAGCAATCGGCGTATTAAAAACGCGTGCCGATCCAAAGCGCCGCTGCAAGCCGACTGTGGCTTTAAAGACTCCGCCCTTCCCTTTCACTTCCTTCAAATCCTGCTCGCGGCTGCAATCGGCGACGTCCTGGCCAAAGACCACGATTCGTTCGTCGCGCGCCATTTCGTCGGCCAGCGTATCCGACACGATTTCCACCATGGTTCTCGGTTTGCCGGAAAAATGCGGAGCCGTTTCGAATTTCGAAGACGTCGGATCGACATCCTGCGAATACACGTTGACCAGAATCGATTCCTTCGCTGGCGATTCAGCGATCAGGGCTTTGTCCGTCGCTTCGCGAATTTCGTCGTCCACGGCGGTTTCGATTTCTTCCAGCCCTTGTTCGCCGATGATTCCTTCGCGCACTAGAAACAGCCCGAACTTCGGGATCGGATCGCGGTGCGCCTCGTTTTCGCGCTGCTGCGAAGTCTTGTAAAGCTTTTCCTCATCGGAAAGCGAGTGCGAGTACGGACGCGTACAATGCGCGTGCACAAACGCCGGGCCTTTCCTCGCGCGGCAATAATCTGCGGCCCGCTTTAGGGACGAATAACTTGCCAGAGGATCGGTGCCGTCGCATTCCTCGACGTGCAGCCCCGGAAAATTAGCCACCAATTTTGAAATGCTGCCGCCAGCAGTCTGAAATTCCACAGGCACGGAAATTGCGTAGCCGTTGTCCTGAATGAGGAACAGGACAGGGAGAGATTTCAGGCACGCCGTATTGATCGCCTCGAAAAATTCGCCTTCACTGGTGGAACCGTCGCCACCTGAAACGTAAACGATCTCGTCGGATTCAAGTGGCGCATTCGGCTGGTGCATCGCCAGCCGCGCCTGCTCCATGGCGTGCGGGAATTTCTGAAAATAAAGCGACGCTTCCGCCATACCAACAGCCTGCGTGTATTGCATCCCGGTCGCCGATGACCGCACAAAAATATTCAGCCGGGGACTGCCCCAGTGCGAAGGCATCTGGCGGCCGCCGGAATTCGGATCGTCCTTGGCGCCGACCGCTGCCAGCAGCATATCCAGCGGCGTAACGCCGAGCATGAGGCACACGGTGCGGTCGCGATAATACGGGAAAGTCCAATCGTGGCCGGGACGCAACAAAAGCCCTGCCGCTGCCTGCACGGCCTCATGGCCTGCCGCGCTGATCTGGAAGAATATTTTGTTCTGGCGCTTTAATTGAATTTCGCGGTCGTCGAGGCGCCGCGAAAGATACATCGTGCGGTAAATGCGAAGAAGATCCCCCCGGGCAAGGCCTTGATACCGGCCGGCGTCAAATTCCGCACTCCTGGGGCGTGCTTGAACCGGCATCTGAATTCACCTCATCCAGTGGGGTGATCTGGAAATCATCTTGAAAACTCATTATATCGGAAGCGGCACGGCGAGCAAGACGTTAGCACGAATCCGACAATATCGAAATTTGAATGGATTTGCCTTTCCGTTGGCCGGAGTTTCGGCCCCGGAATTTCACGGCGAGCGTTCCAGTCCCAGGGTGTGGTGGCCGGAACCGAAACGCTTCGCCGCGCTGGATGACGGCGTAACCGGGGGGAAAACGCCGACATATTGCTGGCGCACAAATCTTCGCGGCAGCGAAGGTGCGCCGGCAATCTCTGGGGATCCAAATCGGATCCCGCAAATTGCCTGAAACGAGATCTAACTTTCGCGCAGCTATTGCCGGGGCGCGGGCGAAATCGCCTCGGGATCGGCCGAAGCCGACGATGCCGAGCCCATATCCAGGACGAACAGACCTTCGGTAGCCGACGCGGCCACCAGTTGGTTCGCGCTATCGCGCGAGCGCAATGCGGAAATCGAGCTATCGGCACTCGGGCCGCTCATGCGTCCCCAGCTCTTGCCCGCGTCCCGCGACAGGAATAGAGCGCCTTTGGCGGTAGAAACCACGATGGCGCTCTTGATCGGAGTCATATCTTCAATGGAAAGCTCGGATAGGCTGGCCTGACGCCACGTCTCACCGGCATCGCGCGAAACATACACGCCGTGATCGCTGGACAGAACGCTGGTGCTCGCGTCAGCCGCAAGAATGTGAACCGACCCACGCGGTTCGAACGGCAGCGTGTGCGCAATCCAGGTTTTTCCGCCGTCTCCCGAGACTTCTATTTGCCGGGCAGTCGCGGCCCAGACATAGGAATTCCCGTTTCCAACACGAACGGCGCGAACCGCGGAACCGGCCATCGCACTGGAAGCCGATGCTCCCTGCGCGGGCGCAAACGGAACCGCGCTCCAGTTAAGTCCATGATCGCGAGATACGAACAGTCCCGTTTCCGATGCCGCATACCAGCCATCGCGTCCGAACGCCATGTCATTGACCTTGGCGTTAAACGGAACAATCGATTTCAGCGCGGCAGGCGCCGCGGATTTGCCCGGCGCGTTTGAACTCCCCGTCGATATCTTTTTCAACGTCGCTGCTTTGCGCGGTTGCGCCGGAGCGAGCTTTTCGATCACCTGATTGACAGCCACCCAGGTTGCTTTCGAAGAGTCGTAGCGGATCAGTCCGCCGGGGCCGGGTGCTGCGAACCAGCCTTCCGGTGAAGCGAAAACGTGGCGCGGCGGTCCTGATTTCAGTCCGGTGGCCAGTGGAGTCCACGTGCGCCCCGCGTCTGACGTCTCCAGCATCGGCTCAAAATTGCTCGTCAGCACGACGAGTTCGCGTTCCGGATGCTGCGGATCGGCGGCGGCATCCACAATACGCCTGTGCGAAAAGCCCTCATTCGCGGCGCGGTAGGTCTGTCCACCGTTGTCGCTGATCTGGACGCCCAGCCGTTCGGTGCCCAGGATCAAGCGATCCGAATTTTGCGGATCGATCATCATCGAGAGAATGCTCCACGTCGCAGGCGTCACCAGATGCCATCCAGCGCCGTCATCGGAGGTCTTCCAGAGGCCTTCGGTCGTCGCCGCGTAAACGGTCAGCGGACGCTTGGGGTCCTGCAAAATATGAACCGTGCGCCGGGAGTCTTTCGGGATCCCCTTGAACTTGGTCCAATTCGCTCCGCCATCGGAGCTGTGATAAATGCCGGAACACGCGCTGGCAAAAATATGAGAGGGGTTGTCCTGGTCCACCGTAATGCTCATCACGTCCGAATCGTCCACCATGCCCTGATGAATCGGCGCCCAGGTTTTTCCGCCGTCTACCGTCTTCCACGGCAAATGATATGTGCCCGCATAAATCGTATTCAGGTCGTGCGGATCGATCGCGATGGAATCGAAATTTCGCAGGTCTTCGTGATTTTCAGGAGAAATTCTGGCCCAGGTTTTGCCGGCGTCCATCGAGCGATAAACGCCATCGGTTGCGCCCGCGGTTAAGACGTCCGGATTCGAAGGGGCGATGGCGATCGCGCGCACGACACGGGCTTCGAGGCCGATCAATTGCCAGGTATGCCCCTCATCCGCGCTGCGATAAACACCCCCGCCGTGGGAACTGAGCGTCCAACTGGTGGCGTACAGCGTGCCGGCCGAGCGAGGGTCGACAACGATGGACATAATCACATCGTCGTGATTCGCGCCAATTCTGCCGAGCAATTCCCAGTGCTCACCAGCATCGCGCGAACCGAACACGTGGCCGTCAGAAGTGCCGAGAAACATGGTGCGAGTGCTGCCGGGAACTGCTGCGAGCGATTGGACATCCCCGCCCGAAGGGCCGACTTGCCGCCACGTCTGCGCGCTGGCAAAAGACGTGAACAATAGAGCCAACCCAAGAAACAATAGAAAGCGACTCGGCACCACCCGCATAAGGTCTTCCTCCCACACCGCTCAACAATCGCCCTGTTAAAACTCGTAAGCATGCCCACTCAATAGCGGCACTGCGGCCTTGCTCTAATCCACCTTACCTAGATTGAGGGGAATAAAATGCTGGACGGAAGGACAGAATCAGGCCAAGTGCCCTACCTGTATTCACGAACAGTCAGGCAAGCGCTCTCCAATGAAAATAACTCCAGTCGCATGTAGAGATTACAAGTACTAGGACAGTCTTCTTGGGAGCTTATCGAACTTCCTGGAGCTTATTCGAAAGATAACCTCTACTGTTCCTGTAGGTTACCGCGGGAACAAGCCACGCTTTCCTATTGGATCTCAAATTGCAAACTGATATAAATAGAGGCTCAAAATGTTCATTCTAATCTTGAAGATCGTAACAGTATGGACTGTGGTTGCGCTGATCACAGGTTTTGTTACGGCATTTCTGATCGGCATTGCTGAGAAAGCTCACAAGGACGAGTTTTTAAACGCAATGTTTGCAACATTGGCTGGGGAACGCATGGTGCGTTAAGAGAGATGTTGTAGAGTTAGATTCTTCCGGTATCTCTGGTCAATCCAACGAATTGAATAATTCATCGGTATTTTTGATCTCCGGATCGCCGGGGAGAATGACTCTTGGTTTTGCGGTCTTGAATGGCTCCTCGGTAGGAATCCTTTCCAGCCAGCGTTGGTGAGAGAGCTTTTCATGCTCGGAAAAATCCAGGCGGACAATCATGATAACTTCCGCTGCTGCTTCAACCTTTGAGCCGGACTTCCGGCCTGTACCACTACCTTTAGCCTTTACCTCCGGCGCTCTGCGGTCAAATTTGAGCTGCAACTTTTTGTCGAGCCGGAATCCCTGCTTCCAGGCCTCGATGCGATGACGCCCCTGCTGGGCCAAATCTTCATCGCCGCCAAAATTAAAAATCAAAAAAGAGTGTGCCATGCCGTGAATATTGGGGGCCATCGTCTTCTGTGTCAAGGTGGACAATCCTCGATCGATTCGGAGTGGTTGATTGGGCCGTTCAGGCGGCGTATTGTATAGGTATCGTGAAGCTGCCAAACATCGCGAAAAAGATTTTGGGGATCGCAGCGCTGATTGCCTTGCTGACAGCAAGCACTCCCGCGCTCGCCGAAGCGCTTGCGGGATCCAACATTCCTGCCTGTTGCAATACGGCGATGTGCCCCCTGCACCATCATCAGGACCCCAGTGCGCAGGGCATGAGCGACTGCGCCGGGAAATCGCAGGGCGCAGGTTCTTCAATGCGGGCTTGCGATCCGAGCCCAGATCAGGCACTGGAACTCGCGCCGTACATGCCGATAGCTCCAATAACGATATTTCACGAAATGGCGAAGCAATACGCTGCCATTTCGTTGTCTTTTTTCTTTCCTATCGTTGTGAGTCTTCCCTCCACCCCTCCTCCTCGAACTCTTCCGAGCTAACGAAAGCTTCATCAATAAAGTAAATTCCGCCGTGTGGACGTTTTGTCTTCACGGTGATGCTCGGATTTTCAATTCATGAGAGGGAGCGAATGAATCTAAAAATACGTTTGGGTAGCCTGGCAGTGTTCATAGTCTTAACCGCGTGCGCAGCCGTGATCTTTCCTGCGCCAATTCAAGCGGAGATTTTCGGGACCGTGCATGGGATCGTGCACGATCCCCAACACCGTCCCATTCAAGATGCGGCAGTGGACCTCAAGGCGCAGCGATCCGATTCGGTCCAGCACCAAAAGACCAATGCCGACGGAGAATTCGACTTCAGCGCAGTGCCGCTCGGTGAATACACGGTTACAGTTACGGTCACCGACTTCCGACAAACGGAGCAATCCGTCATCGTCGCGTCGGGTGCAAGCCCCGTATTGCATTTTCAATTGGAGTTAGCCAGCGTCACGGAAAAGACAATCGTTTCCGGAGAGCCGGTCGCCGCGACGATGGATTCGGTCACTCCGACCACGCTCTTGAATCGTCAGGATATTCAGGACACGCCTGGCGCCAGCCGGTCAAATAGTCTCGCCATCATCACCGACTACGTCCCCGGCTCTTACATTACCCACGACCAACTCCACATCCGCGGCGGGCATCAGGTGAGCTGGCTGTTGGACGGTGTGCCGGTCCCCAACACGAACATCGCAAGCAATGTGGGACCGCAGTTCGATCCCAAAGACATCGATTATTTCGAAATCCAGCGCGGCAGTTACGATGCGGATTACGGCGATCGAACTTATGGAGTCTTTAATGCGGTGCCACGAACGGGCTTTGAGCGAGACAAGGAATGCGATTTGGTCACGAGCTTTGGAAACTTCTATCAATCGAATGACCAGATCAGTTGCGGCGGACACACACCGCGATTCGCCTACTACGGCAGCCTGAACGGCAATCGCAGCAACCTCGGCCTCCAGCCTCCCACGCCCCAAGTCATTCACGATGCCGAAAACGGGCTTGGCGGCTTCGGGTCACTGATCTTTAATGTGGATCCGAAAAACCAATTGCGATTTATCGTGTCTTCCCGCAGAGATTATTATCAGATTCCTGTTTCGCAGGGCATGATCAATGAAATTGATGGCGTTCCAGGTGCGATCTATATCACACCGTGTCCGCCTCCGGCTTATTGCTCGTCACCCGGCAACCCCGCACCCCAGGGCATCTTCCAGGGTGACGCCCAGCAAGAATCCGATACCTTCCTAAATTTCTCCTGGGTGCGAACCCTCAGCCCTAACGCGCTGCTGACGGTGTCTCCTTTCTTTCACTACAATAGTGCAAATTACCTCAGCGTCCCAAACGAGCTGCCAACCGCCACGACCGCCAACCGCGCCTCCACGTATGCGGGGGGACAGGTTACCCTAAGCGGGACTGTGGCTCGCAACACGATGAGTGCAGGTTATTACGGCTTCCGGCAGCACGATAACCAGCTTTTCGGAGTGTTATTCAACGATAAGAACGATCCGAATTACGATTCCGATTTCAAGGACAGTGAAATCGTTAACGGTCAACTGCAAGAGGTCTGGTTTGAAGACAAATTTAAAACAACCTCATGGCTTACCTTGAGCGGCGGCGTGCGGCAATCTCACTTCAGCGGAACGATCACTGAGAATGTCACAAGTCCGCGAGCCGGAATTTCAATTCGCGTCCCTAAGATCGATCTGGTATTTCATGGCTTTTACGGCAAATTCTACCAAGCCCCTCCGTTGCTCACGTTCTCAGGGCCCGCGCTGGTAAACGCAGCGAGCAGTCAGGGCTACAGCTTTGGGTCCTTGTTTGGCGAACGGGATGAAGAGTATCAATACGGCGTGACGATGCCGTTCAAAGGCTGGAATCTCGACGCAGACACATTCCACACTCGGGCGAATAATTTTTTCGATCACAATAGCATAGGCAATTCGGATGTCTTCATTCCGATTACGCTGACCGAGGCATTGATCCGCGGCTGGGAAGTAACGCTGCGATCTCCGAGGCTGTGGAGAAGAGCACAAGTCCACCTGGCCTACTCCAATCAAATTGGCGAAGCCAGAGGCAATATCACGGGCGGGCTGATTCCCACGTCGAATGACTATTCGAATAGCTATAGCCCTCTGGATCATGACCAACGAAACACTCTGAACGTTGGAGCTCAAGTTACCCTTCCGTGGAGAAGCTTCGTATCGGGCAATGTGTATTACGGGTCGGGGTTCTTCAATGGCAATGGTCCGACAGCGACCGGAGTAGCCGATTGCTGTTCCTCCATGGACTATTTGCCCCGGCACACAACGGTCGATCTTTCCCTCAGCAAGGAATTTGGAGAAAGTTTTTCGGCTTCGGTTTCTGCATTGAATGTGGGCAACCGCTGCGTAATGCTGGACGACAGCCTGACCTTTGGCGGATTTCACTTCAGCAATCCCAGGGAAATCTTCGTCGAGCTGCGCTACCGGTTTCATTACTAATGCCGTCAGATTTTAACCACGGATTCACACAGATAAACACGGATAAAACCAAGGAGATAAAGGCGAGGGAAACTTCTTTAGAAGCTGTTGCATAACCTAATACAGGGTCTTGAAAAGAAGGTAGTTGAATTTTCTGAGATGAGAGATAAGGAGAAACAGCAGCGCCCAAGGAGGGCCGATGGCCCGATCGGGTGCGTTGCTGAC
>Ga0265331_10000441_pt1 | contig 40882 bp, 31 predicted proteins | sample 41923metaG_FD_202088 | JGI IMG/M metagenome (GOLD analysis project Ga0265331, IMG submission 202088) | Rhizosphere microbial communities from Carex aquatilis grown in University of Washington, Seatle, WA, United States - 4-19-23 metaG | ecosystem: Host-associated > Plants > Roots > Rhizosphere... | reverse complement strand
GCCAGCGCGCGCCTCCCACTCACCGAAGCGCTCGCGATAAGCGCGGTTAGCCGAGCGCGGAGCGGGCGCGTCGATTGCGGCCAAGCGCGCCGCGTCGGCGAAGATTTTCTCGGACTTGGTCATTGTCCTGCCTCATCAATTGAGAGCGAACTGGGCAGTGCGCTCTGTGTTTCGATGGGCAAGAAAATCTCACCTTCAGGCGGGCTCATCGCCAAGCCCAACAAGTTCATACAAGGGCGATCGTTGATGTGTCAGCCGACAGCACGACAGCACAGCGAGGAGGAAGACAACCGCTTCTGCATGAGTTTCGCGCGCGTCGTCGGGCGGAGCATCCTTCGCGCGCAGACCGGAAGGCCGTATTGGCGCTGGGGTTGTTCCGTTTCTCCCGCAGCGAGGGCGGCAAATAAGCACCTTCTTCTGGGAGAGACAGGAGTCCTCTTCGATCGGACCACCGGGGCTACCGTTGGCCACAACTCTTAGTCAGGAAATATATTTTCGAGCGTCTCTCGCCGCCCGTTCGTCGCGCGACAAGCAGGACAAGCTGGGACAAGTCGAAAAGGCTGGCGCGGCCTGCGGTGCTCGATATGCTTCGCCTGGATCCGATTGTCGGTCTTCGAGGAGAGCGCCCCATGCCACACGTTTCCGAGTTCCGCGCGAAATGGGAATTCTACAAGCCGCGCGCCTGCAAGATCTCCGCGCTTTTCGCGGAGTTCGAAGGTCAACGGCTCACGCAGGACGATGTCGCCGCGAGGATCCCCAAGGACGCCGCAAAAAAGGTTCCGGCTACTGGCGGCGCCAATATCGCTGGCGCTGCCTTCGGTGATTGGCTCGCGAAGGACAACGTTCCCGACAATCGCGCTCAGCAGTGGTGGGATTTGACCGGACTCTCGATCGACATCTGGAAGACCCCGCTATCGAGCTTCGAGCGCGCCGTGCGCCAGAAGACGGGCGAGACCTTGGGCTGGTTCGGGCTTGTGCAGTCGCGGGCTAGCCGGGGGCCGCTGCGCATAAAGGCCCAGGATCGGGAGATTGCGAGTCCTTCCAATGAACCCCAGATGCGATTTGTGACGGATGGCTATGATCCGGACGAGCGGCCGATAGACGTGCAACTCGTCTGGCCGGGATGCATCGCGCAAATCTTTGCACCGTGTCGAAAGCCTAGTGACGACGAGGATCGTCGCGCCTGGTTGTTGGCTGATTATGGAGAGCGGGTATTCATGCTCGATCCGGCGAAATCCAAGAATGGACAAGTCTCGTCGAGCCGCATCGACAAAAGCTGCTGGCGATTGGATCGCCGCGAGGGCCACATCGTCCTTCCGCGCGCGGCGCCGGGGCATGTATGGATCCCGCCCAGCGCTAAGCTCGGAACGCAGTTCGACGTGGTTGTTCTCATGTTGAACCTCACGCCGCAACCTAACGAAATTCGAGCGCCGCTCGGCGCCATAGAGGCAGGCTGGCTGATGGATCCAAGCGAGGGGAGCTATCAGAAGACAGTTCGCGCCTCGCTTGAGGTAGCGGCGGCGTTGATCGACGGCCATGACATCGGACACGTCATTTATGCTCAGAAGTGCGAGGTTGTTGATCGGGCGACAGCACTGGGAGCTAGCCATGGCTGACCAGGCGAAGGGCGTGCCCATAGGCGAACCGGAACACGAACGACTCCGCGAGCTGCTGAACACGTTGCTCTCGGCCGAAGTCGATGAGAAACAGCGTTTGGTCGAGCGTCACGCTGAACTGCTACTCAATCCGAGTGCGGAGGCAATGCTGCGTGGGTATGCCCAGCGCGGCTCCGCGAGAGGGGAGGAGGATGCAGGATATTTTGTTGATCATGCCGACCTTCTCGCCGATTGTCGCGAACGTGGTGCGCCGATGGCATTCGCAATGATGCGTGACGAGTTCTTGTCAGGTCGTGCGCGTAGTGGACTGGAGGAACAGTTAGCCGAATTGCGGACCTTGGTGGACGAGGCGGAGACGAACCCCCGACTGGAAAACTTCGAGCGCCAAATCGGGATCTGCGGCACGATCTTGGAATGGCTCCCGCGCCATCGTGCGCGCAAGCTTTGGGCAATGCTCCAGGGAGCAAGAGGCACTGCGCTTGCACGCCTCGGCGAACTTAGCGGCGATGCGCCGACTCTGCAGCAAGCCGAAGCGGCTTATCGCGAGGCGCTTAAGGAGCGCTCCCGAGAGAATGCGCCGATGGATTGGGCGATGACCCAGAACAATCTCGGCGCCGTGTTACAAAGCCTCGGCGAACTCACCGGCGACGCGGTGGCGCTCGGCGCCGCAGAGACCGCCTTTCGCGAGGCGCTAAAGGAATACACGCGCGACGGTATGCCGATGGACTGGGTGGGGACCCTCAATAATCTCGGCAACTTGCTACAGAGCCTCGGCGTTCTCACCGGCGATACGGGAAAGCTTCGGGATTCGGAAGCCGCCTTTTACGAGATACTGAAGGAAAGCACTCGCGATGCCGTACCGATGCTATGGGCCATGACTCAGAACAATCTCGGCAATGTGCTGCAAAGCATCGGCGATCTCGCTGGCGACCCGGGAACATTGCTGCGCGCCGAGACGGCCTTTCGCGAGGCGCTGAAGGAATACGCGCGTGAGGTAACGCCGATGGATTGGGCATTGACCCAGAGCAATCTTGCCAATGTTCTGGCATGCCTCGGTGAACTCACTGGTGACGCAGCGACGATGCAGCGTTCGGTGACTGCTTATCTTGAGGCACTGGAAGAATACACCCGCGAGGCCGCGCCGATGCAGTGGGCCCTGACGAAGAATGACCTCGGAACGGTCCTACAAAGCCTGGGTGCGCTCACAAGTGAGGCAGCGACACTGCAACTCTCCGAGGCGGCTCATCGCGAGGCGTTGAAAGAGTACACCCGCGAGCGCGCGCCGATAGACTGGGCCGCGACGCAAAATAATCTCGGCAACGTAATTGGTCTCCTCGGCGAACTTACGCGCGATGCGGTGACGTTGGAGGCATCTGCTGCCGCCCATCTCGAGGCGCTGAAGGAATACACCCGCGAGCGTGCGCCAATAGACTGGGCGATGAGTCTCAACAATCTCGGCATCGCGCTGAATCGACTTGGCGAACTCACCGACGATTTAACGGCGCTGCGGCGGGCAGAAGCGGCTTACCGCAAGGCGTTGAAGGAATATACCCGCGAGCGCGCACCCACGCGTTGGGCTGTGACCCAAAATAATCTCGGCGCCGTAATGCAAAGACTTGGCGAACTCTCCGATAACGCGGAGTTGCTGCAATCCGCCGAGAAGGCATATTCTGAAGCGCTTGACACCTATGCAACGACTGGTGATCACGACAAGCGACAGGGTACCGCAGGCCGCGTGGCGGCATTACTTGTTGCGCGTGGCGCTTACTCAGAGGCGTCTGAGATCACCGAGCGGGCGATCGCAGAGAGCGATGCCGCTTTGATGCAGGCTTCGCGTAGCGCAACTGGCCGTTCGCGAGCCGTAGAACTGGTCGGCGATCTCTTCAGCCTTTTGAGCCTTTGCCGGTTGAGGCAAGAAAAGCCGGATGTGCATGCGGCTTTGGTCGCCGCGGCGACTGGTCGTGCGCGGCTGCTCGCCGATGCAATCAATTTCGACGCGCTTCGCCCTGAAGACATCAGCGATCCTGAGATCCGTGATGGGATTGGGGCAGCCGAGGCGCGTCGGCTCGCGCTGCGTCGGCGCCTGGGCTACGAGCAGTCCGATGCAGTGGCGCCGACACAGCCGTCGTCGAGCGCCCAGCGTGATGCGCTGCAACAGGAACTCACAGAAGCTGGCGAGGCCTACATGGCGCTGTGCCGCGAGCATGGCTTGGTCCGCGCGCCGGAGCCGCTGTCGCTTGCCGATATCAAAGCCGCCGTTCCATCCGGCGGCGCACTGGTGCTGCCGGTCCTGACCGAGCGGGAAGCCTATGGTTTCGTTCTCGTGGAAGGGTTGAGCGAGCCTACAGTCATCGAGCTGCCGCGGCTGAACAGGCAGGAAGTCGTCGCACACCTTTCGGGGGATCAAGGTTGGCTCGGGGCCTACAACACGCGTTTCAGTCGGCATCAAAGCAAGGATGCATTGGCTGCTGATCGCTGGCGGGATCAAGTGTCGACGACGACGTCGTGGCTTTGGGAGCGGCTGCTCGAGCCGATCCACGTCCAATTGCGTGACGTGGCGAAGCTGGAGCGCGACGCCGAGGTCGTGCTGCTGCCGCCAGGGCTTCTCGGGTTGTTGCCGTTGCACGCCGCAGGACCGGGGCCGGACGTACTGACCTTTGGGGATCATTGGACGGTGAGCTACGCGCCGAGTGTGCGCGCGCTTGCGACGTGTCAGGATCGAGCGAGGCAACGGAAGGATCTGCCGCTTCGCTTTCTTGCAGCGCTAGACCCCGACAGCACGCTTCCAGGTGCGCGGGCCGAAGCGGCAATGTTGAGGTGCCGTTTTGGAGGGAAGCAGAGGGACCCGGCGGTTTTGGTGGGTCGCGAGGCGACGCTTGCGGCGGTGACCGGGCGTTTGTCGGCCACAACGTGCTTCCACGCCTCGACGCACGGGCGGCACGATTCGATCCAGCCCGCGCGATCCGGGCTGAAAATGTCGGATGGCTGGCTGACGCTGGAAGCTTTACGTCACGCGCGCCTCGACGCTGCGCGGCTCGTGTTTCTGTCGGCCTGTGAGAGCGGATTGGCCGGGGTGCGGAAGTTGCCTGAGGAGTTCATCGGCCTGCCGGCCGGGTTCGTTCAGGCTGGCGCGGCCTGCGTGATCGGGAGTCTTTGGCCGATCCGCGACGACGCGAGTTTTCTGCTGGCGTCGCGGTTCTATAAGGAGTGGCTCGATGAGGAAGGCCAAGAACGCGTCAAGCCGGCGGAGGCTCTTCGCGCCGCCCTCGACTGGTTGCGGCGCGTGACGTTTGGCGAGCTGAGGAAACTGTTTGCGATCGAGAGTGGCGGCGATGGCGTCGCCTTGATCCTGCGCGACAGCGACGTCATACAGCTGCCCGACATCGAAGAGATCGAAAAGGAACCTCCAACAAAGTCGAAGGCAATTCGCCTGCCGCTGGGTCCTGACGACGAGCGACCCTATGACCACCCCGAGTTCTGGGCCGCCTTCGCTTGCACGGGTGCGTAGCGAATTCAATTGACAGCGGGACCCGTGGCGGTTCAAGGCTTGGCATCAGGCTCACATTGTTGTTGAAATGAGCCGCAATACCACCCTCGACGCCGAACGGCGGACCGGCCATCCTAGTTGTTGTCGCGCATTCGCCGCCCTAACGACCCACGGGCTCTTCGACCTGTATCGGCTCGACGGCCTTCCGATTGAGAGTGAGAGTTCCGCCGGGTCGGCCGTGACGGGTTTAGGGCTGCGGGAGAGGCTCGCGGCGCCCGTCGCGGAGACTCCCGATGTCACGTTCGGCTGCTCGCGCTCGTTCCGGTCAAGACCGGACGAGCCTTTATCAAGAAATCACCGACAAAATCATCGCCGAGCTGGAAGCTGGCCGGGCGCCATGGGTCCAGCCCTGGGGCATGGCGGCGGCGAAGGCGCCGCTCGCCATGCCGCAGAACGCTTCGACTCATCGCCGGTATTCGGGGATCAATGTTCTGATCCTTTGGGGCGCGGTCATCGAACGCGGCTTCTCCACCCAGAGTTGGCTGACCTTCCGCCAGGCGCTCGGCCTCGGCGGCAATGTCAGGAAAGGCGAGCGCGGCACGACCGTCGTCTATGCAGACCGATTCACGCCGGAGGACGAACGGCGACGCGCGGAGCAGACCGGCGAAGCGCCTGGCGCGATCCCGTTCCTCAAGCGCTTCACCGTCTTCAACACGGACCAATGCGAGGGCCTGCCCGAGGAGATCGCCAAGGTCGCGCCCCCACCTCCGCCAGGCCTGATCGAGCCGCAGGCCGAGGCGTTGATCGCCGCCACCGGCGCGGATTTTCGCATCGGCGGCGCGCGCGCCTTCTACAGCCCGACGCACGACTTCATACAGGTGCCGCCTCCGCAAGCCTATTTCGAGCCGATCAACTGGCACCGGACGGCCTGCCATGAACTGGCTCATTGGGTTGGACACAAGTCTCGCCTCGCCCGCGATCTGTCCGGTTCCTATGGCTCGAAAGCCTATGCACGCGAGGAGTTAGTTGCCGAAATGGCGGGCGCCTTCGTTTGCGCGTCGCTCGGTATTGTGCCGACCGTGCGCCACGCCGACTATCTCGGTTCCTGGCTGGAGGTGCTTCGCGAGGACGACCGCGCCATCGTGCGCGCCGCCAGCGCGGCGTCGAAGGCCGCCGATTATCTGCTGGCGTTCCAGCCCGATCACGTCGAACCCGTCGACGCCAATGTGACGACCAGCGAGGTCGAGGCGGCGTGATGATTGCGCCCGTGTTTTCGGAAAGATGCCTTTCCCCTTCCTCGGTCCTCCGGGTCCACGATCTCGAAGAGAGGGAGAGGAAGGCTTCAGTTTTTGTGACGGGTTGGGCCGAGAGAGAGGCTCTCGGCGCCCGTCACGGAGACTGCCGAGATGGCTACAGCCGTTCAGAAAATCACGCTCAGCGCCTCGCGCGATATCCCGTTCAACAAGCTCGTTCTGTCGCAGTCGAACGTCCGGCGCGTCAAGGCCGGGGTCTCGATCGAGGAGCTGGCGGAGGACATTGCCCGCCGCACTCTCTTGCAGAGCCTCAACGTCCGGGCGGTCCTCGACGCCGAGGGCAAGGAAACCGGCATGTTCGAGATTCCGGCGGGCGGGCGCCGCTATCGGGCGCTCGAGTTGCTGGTCAAGCAGAAGCGCCTCGCCAAGACCGCACCCGTTCCTTGCGTGGTGCGCGAAGGCGGCATCGCGGAGGAGGATTCGCTGGCCGAGAACGTCCAGCGCGTGGCGCTGCATCCGCTGGACCAGTTTCGCGCCTTCCAGGCGTTGCGCGACAAAGGTCTCGGCGAGGAGGAAATCGCCGCGCGGTTTTTCGTCAGCCCGACCGTGGTGAAGCAGCGGCTGCGCCTTGCCGCGGTTTCCGAAAAACTGCTCGAACTTTACGCCGAAGACGTCATGACGCTGGAGCAGCTCATGGCGTTCACGGTCAACGGCGACCACGCGCGCCAGGAACAGGTCTGGGAGGGGTTGTCCCGTTCGCATAACCGGGAGCCTTACTACATCCGCCGCCAGCTCACCGATGGCGCCGTCCGCGCCTCGGATCGGCGCGCGCGCTTCGTTGGGGTCGACGCCTATGAGGCCGCCGGCGGCATTTTGATGCGCGATCTTTTTCAACATGACGAGGGCGGCTGGTTGCAGGATCCGGCGTTGCTCGATCGCCTGGCGATCGAAAAACTTCAGACCGAGGCCGAAGCCCTGCGGGTCGAAGGTTGGAAATGGATCTCTGTCGCGCCTGACTTCCCCTATGGCCACACCGCCGGTCTGCGCCGCCTTGTCGGCGCGACCGTGGGCCTCAGCGAGGACGAGCAGGCGAGCGTCGTCGCCCTCCACGCCGAAAACGAGGCGCTCGAAAAGCAATATGCCGAAGCCGACGAATTGCCCGACGAAATCGATCAGCGGCTCGGCGAAATCGAGACCGCGCTCGCGGCTTTCGATAACCGGCCCGTCACCTATGATCTGGCCGAGATCGCCCGTGCCGGCGCCTTTGTCAGCATCGATAGCGAAGGCGCGCTGCGCTTTGAGCGCGGCTTCGTCCGCCCGGAGGACGAAGCGCCGGCCCTGTCCGTCACCGGCGGTGAAAGCGACGCGCCGCGGATCGCCGGCTCCGACAGCGTAGTTCAGGGGACCGTCATCACTGTCGGCGGCGCCCAAAATTCCGATGCCGACACGTCGGAAGAGGACGACGCCATCCGTCCACTTTCGGATCGGCTCGTGACCGAACTGACCGCCGATCGCACCCTGGCGCTGCGAGATGCATTGGCCAATGAGGCGAACGTCGCCTTCCAGGCGGTGCTGCACGCGCTGTGCCTCACGGCGTTCTATCGCCATTCCTCCAACAGCTGCCTGGAGATCGCGGCGAAGAACTCCGGCTTCAGCGCGCAGGCGCCGGGGCTGGCGGAGACCACCTCGGCCAGGGCCATCGACGCCCGGCACGAGCAATGGGCCAAGCGATTGCCGGAGAATTCGGCCGATCTTTGGGACGCGCTGACGGCGTTCGACTGCGAAAATAAAACGGCGCTGTTCGCTCATTGCGCCGCGCTCACCGTGAACGTGGTCAAAGAGCCGTGGAACCGGCGTCCGGACGCCTTCGCACATGGCGACCAGCTCGCCCGCGCCGTCGATCTCGACATGGCCGCCGCCGGCTGGCGGCCTACCGTCGAGAACTATCTCGGCCGGGTGCCAAAGGTTCGCATTATCGAGGCCGTGCGCGAGGCGAAGGGCGAGCAGCCGGCGCGGCTCATCGAGCACTTGAAAAAGGCCGACATGGCGAGGGAGGCCGAGCGGTTGCTCGACGGCGCGGGCTGGCTGCCAGAACCGCTGCGTGTCGCGCAGACCGGGATGGAGGTCGATGCGCCTACGGCTGAGGTTGGCGAGGTCGAGGCTCTGCCGGATTTCCTTGGCGAAGACGACGCGCAACTTGAGGCCGAGGAAGAACAGCCGCACGCGGCCGCCGCTGCCGAATAACCCTCCGACCGCCGGGCGGCCAAAACCGTCCGGCGCACATTTCCCCATCCAATTCCATCGGAAAGCCCGGCCATCGCGCCGGGTTTTTCGCATTTCTGGAGGACAGAAAATGGCCGACTATCACTCGCCGACGGTCGTTCAACCGGCGATTTTGAACACCGACATGACGGCGCTCGAACGCCTGCTGTTGACGCACATCTTCGAGAGCGCGCCAGACGGCGACGGGCTTTATTTCTTCGCGGAGACATCGCCGAACACTCAAATCGAGTTGCCGATCGAAACGATCCGCTCCGCGCTCGCGGCCTCGGACGGCGTTCCCAGCGAGGCCGGCGCATTCGTGCGCGAACAATTGAAAGAGGCGGGCGACGACGATGAGCACGTCGATCTCGATCTCAGCCAGACATCGTTCGAGTTCCTGTTTCAAGGCATCGTCAAACGCTCGGCGACGCTCGATCACGTCACTATCGTCACGTCGTTCACCTGCACAAAAATGCGGCCGGACGGCTTTGGCGGCATGGCCGTGCTCGTCACCGCCGATACGATCAAAGGCAAGAGCACGCAGGACATTCTCGGCGATTTTTTGGACGAGGCCGAGCATGGTCCGCTCGCGACCGCGCCGGGCTTTGGCGTCCATGTCCTGCTGCGGCTTGTTGAGGCGAAGGTTCGCGCGCAGCTCGCCCAAATCATCGAGACCGACGAGACGCTGACGCCGCTCGCCGCCGGCGCCGTCACGGACGCCGACATCCGCGCCGGCTGCATCATCGTGGCCGAGCGGACGAACCTTGCAGAGGAACAGGATGCGGCGGTCTTCAAGGCGGCCTTGGCCGCCATCTTTGAGGCCGAGCAACGGCTCGCTCCGGCTCGGTGATTGTCGGGAATTTTCATCCCTCACGACGGCGCCCGCGTCGCCAACACGCGCCGTCTTCATCCTCCTCCAATTCTTCATCGACCCAATGCGAGGACACGCCGATGGGCTGGCTCTACATGCAATCCCTCAAGGGCCATTCAGGCCCGCGCCAATATCTCGACGCTCAGTTCACCTTCGAGCGTCCCGAGGCAACATCGAAAGTGCTACGGTCGGCGCTCGTCGGCATGCGCGTCTATTACGCCGCCGTGGAACAGATCCGCACCGCGCACCGGCGAGCGCGAGGTCTGGGCGTTGATCTGTCTCGTCCGCTACAATCCGCGCGACCCGGAAGGCTACATCTTCGGTTATAAGGATATGGAAGAGTCCATGGGGCCGCATGAATGCGATTGCCCCGAGACGATCCTGGATTTGCTGACGCCGACGGATCGTCCTTACGCACGGCAATGGCGGGCTCGCTGCCTCGAATCCGCCGCCGCCCGTCGCGCCAGGGCCGCCAAACCGCCGCCGCGCGCGGGGCAGGTGATCGTCTTCGACGAACCGCTCGCCTTTTCCGATGGCCGAAGTTTTGAACGGCTCGACGTCGTCGCCAACCCGCGCAGTCATCGCACGGTGCTGTTTCGCGCGCCCGGCTCCAGCGGGCTCTATCGCATTCCCAACATCAAGAGCCGGAGCTACCGGCTCATCGAGCCGCCGCCGAGATGAGCGCGTGTTCTCTCGGTTGGTGAGATTGAAGGGTTCGGCGCGTGGCGCCGGACCCTTTTCTTCATGGACGCCCCGAGAGGGAGAGGACAGCCGGGAAGGGTTTGAGCCGGCGGAGTCGAGAGAGAGCGCCCGTCGGTTCAAATCGTTTCGGCTCTCCCGAGGTTCCCACCATGACGAATGTTTTCGCTTCCGCGTCCGGCCTCGCGGCGGCGCCGCTGTCCGCCGCGCTCAACGGCACCCACCCGGCCATTTGCGTTGCTGAGGCCGCGCAACGTCTCCTTCCTCATCTCCAGCGCGGCCAGCGCATCGACGCCGCCGCGTTGCGCGCCGCGATGGACTCCGCCTTTGGCGGCTCCGACAGCGAGGGCGCATGGGGCTGGAAAACAGCCTATGACGCCTGCGAGGCGGCGACGGTGCTGTTCCTGCGCAAATTCGGCCCGGCCATGCGTGCGCGAGCCGCGTCACCCGCCGCCATGCTGCCGATGCTCGAAAAGATCGCGGGTCTTCTCCCCACGCATACGCGCCGCTCCGAGGAAAGCCAGGCTCTTCAGCAATTCTCGACGCCGATCCCGCTCGGACTCGCTGTGAGCGTCGCCGCGGCGATCACGCCGGCGGATGTGGTGCTGGAGCCCTCAAGCGGAACCGGATTGCTCGCCATCTTCGCCGAATTATCTGGCGCATCGCTCGTTCTCAATGAACTTGCCGAGACCCGAGCGGCACTGCTGCACGATCTCTTCCTCGGCGTCGACGTCACCCGCTTCGACGCCGCGCAGATCGACGATCATCTCGACGCCAGCGTCACGCCGAGCGTCGTGTTGATGAATCCGCCGTTCTCCGCGCTCGCCAACGTCGATCGCCGCATGGCCGACGCGGCGTTGCGTCACATCTCCTCGGCGCTGTCGCGTCTCGCTGACGGCGGGCGTCTCGTCGCGATCACCGGCGCGAACTGCGCGTTCGACAATCCGGCATGGACTGACGCCTTCGTCCGATTGCAGGAACGCGGCCGCGTCGTTTTCTCGGCGGCGATCGACGGCGCGGTCTACGCCAAACACGGCACGACGATCGACACACGTCTAACGGTGATCGACAAACTCCCCGCCGACGATTCGACGATGTTTTCAGCGTCGCCTGGCGTGGCGCCCGATGTGGCGACATTGCTCGGCTGGATCACGCAATCCTTAACCCCAAGGCTGCCGAGGTCCGCCAGTGTCGTCGCGCCAATTGTCGCCCAATCGATTGTCGCGCGTGTTTCGCGCCCGGTCGTAGCGCGTCGCTCTCCGCTTCCCGCTTCGACCGTCGAACCCGAAGCCGTCGAACTCGACTACGAGACGATCGACTGGAAGCCGGTCAATGGCCGCCGCATCACCGATGCGCTCTATGAGGAATACGCGCTTCAGTCGATACGCATTCCCGGCGCAAAGGCTCACCCCACCAAGCTGGTGCAATCGGCGGCGATGGCCTCGGTCGCGCCGCCCAAGCCGAGCTATCGACCGCATTTGCCCGCCAGGGTTATCTCGGATGGCCTGCTGTCGGACGCGCAGCTCGAAAGCGTCATTCACGCTGGCGAGGCCCATGCCGGCCAGCTCGCCGGATCATGGAACGTCGACGAGACCTTCGACATCGTCACCGCCGCGCCCGACGACGCCGAGAACGCCGTTCGCTTTCGCAGAGGCTGGTTCCTCGGCGACGGCACCGGCGCAGGCAAGGGCCGACAGGTCGCTGGCGTCCTGCTCGACAATTGGCTCAAAGGGCGCCGCCGCGCGGTCTGGGTTTCAAAATCCGACAAGCTGATCGAAGACGCCCAGCGCGACTGGTCGGCGCTCGGACAGGAACGGCTGCTGGTGACGCCACTCTCGCGCTTTCGTCAGGGAACGCCGATCCGACTGCCTGAAGGCATCCTGTTCACCACCTATGCCACGCTGCGCTCCGACGCCCGCGACGAAAAGGCTTCGCGCGTAAAACAAATCGTCGATTGGCTGGGCTGCGATTTCGACGGTGTGATCGTGTTCGACGAATCCCACGCGATGCAGAACGCCGCCGGGGGCAGGGGGGAACGCGGCGATCAAGCGGCCTCGCAGCAGGGCCGCGCCGGCCTGCGCCTTCAGCACGCGCTCCCCAACGCCCGCATCGTCTATGTTTCGGCGACGGGCGCGACCACGGTTCACAATCTCGCCTACGCCCAGCGGCTCGGCTTGTGGGGAGGGGAAGACTTTCCCTTCGCCAGCCGCGCCGAGTTCGTCGAGGCCATCGAGGCGGGCGGGGTCGCGGCGATGGAAGTGCTGGCGCGCGATCTCAAGGCGCTCGGCCTCTATGCCGCCCGTTCGCTCTCTTATGAGGGTGTCGAATACGATCTGCTCGAACATCGCCTGAGCGACGAGCAGATCGCAATCTACGACGCCTACGCGGGAGCGTTCGGCGTCATCCACAACAATCTCGACGCCGCGCTCGAGGCCGCTAATGTCACCAGCGACAATGGCACGCTGAACAGACAGGCCAAATCCGCCGCGCGCTCGGCCTTCGAGAGCGCCAAGCAGCGCTTCTTCAATCACCTCATCACCGCGATGAAGACGCCTTCGCTGATCACATCGATCGACCGCGATCTCGCCTCGGGTCATGCCGCCGTGATCCAGATCGTCTCGACCGGCGAGGCGCTGATGGAGCGTCGCCTCGCGGAGATTCCAACCGACGAATGGGGCGACGTGCAGGTCGACATTACCCCGCGCGAATATGTCTTGGACTACCTCGCCCACAGCTTCCCTACCCAGCTCCATGAGCCGTTCACCGACAGCGAGGGCAATCTGTCGTCGCGTCCCGTCTATCGCGACGGGCAGCCCGTGCCGTGTCGGGAGGCGGTCGCCCGCCGTGATCGACTGATCGAGAGGCTGGCGTCATTGCCGCCCGTGCATGGCGCCCTCGACCAGATCGTCCAGCGCTTTGGCGCGGACATGGTGGCGGAGGTGACCGGCCGCTCGCGACGTATCGTCCGCAAGACCGGAGCGGATGGCGTCGATCGCCTCGTTGTCGAGAATCGCGCGCCTTCCGCCAATCTCGGCGAGGCGCAGGCGTTCATGGATGACGCCAAGCGCATCCTCGTGTTTTCGGACGCCGGCGGTACCGGCCGCTCCTATCATGCCGAGCTGTCGGCGAAAAACCGCCGCCTGCGCGTCCACTATCTGCTCGAGGCCGGATGGAAGGCCGACGCCGCCATCCAGGGACTCGGGCGCACGAATCGGACCAATCAGGCGCAGCCGCCTTTGTTCCGCCCGATCGCCACCAATGTGAAGGCCGAGAAACGCTTTCTCTCCACCATCGCCCGCCGCCTCGACACGCTCGGCGCCATCACCAAGGGCCAGCGCCAGACCGGCGGGCAGGGATTGTTTCGGCCACAGGACAATCTGGAGAGTTCCTACGCCCGCGACGCCTTGCGCCAGCTCTATGTCCTGCTGGTCGCAGGCAAGGTCGAGGACTGCTCGCTTGGAGTTTTCGAGGATGCGACCGGGCTGAAACTCACCGACAGCAACGGGATCAAGGACGAGTTGCCGCCGATCACCACCTTTCTAAACCGGCTGCTGGCGCTCGCCATCGATCTCCAGAACATCCTGTTCACGGCGTTCGAGCAGCTCATGAACGCCCGCATCGAGGGCGCCATCGCATCGGGAAGTTATGACGCAGGGCTGGAGACGCTGACGGCGGAGAATTTTATCGTCACCGACCGCCAGACGATCTACACCCATCCCGGCACGGCGGCGGAAACGCGCCTGCTGACGATCACGCAGCGCGAGAGGAACCAACCCGTCACGCTGATCGAGGCGCTGGAACGTCTTTCGGATCCTCGCGCGCGCCTGCTGGTCAACAGCCAATCGAACCGCGCCGCCGTGCAAATCCCGGCGCCGAGCGTGATGCTCGACGACGGCGAGGTGGAACGCCGCGTGCGGCTGATCCGGCCGATGGAGCGTCCCGCAATTTCATTGGCGATGATGCCGCAGACCCATTGGCGGGAAGCCGACCGCGAAACCTTCGCGAGCGCGTGGGCGGCGGAGGTCGCCGCCGTGCCGGAATTCGTCGACGGCACGATTCACATCGTCGCCGGCCTGTTGCTGCCGATCTGGAAACGCCTGCCCAATGAGTCGACACGGGTCTATCGGCTTCAGACCGATGCGGGCGAACGCATCGTCGGCCGCAAGGTCTCGGCGGCGTGGGCGGCGGCAGCACTGGAAGGGGACGCGACCAGCCTCTCGCCCGATGACGCCTTCACCGCGCTGATGGCGGGCAAAACCGTCATTGATCTTGCCGATGGACTCCAGCTTCGTCGCGTTCGCGTCATGGGCGCCAACCGGATCGAATTGACCGGCTTCACCGACGCGATGCGGGAGCGGCTGCGTGCCTGGGGTCTCTTCCACGAGATCATCTCATGGAAGCTGCGGATGTTTGTCCCGACCGACGCCATGGGCGCGGCGATTCTCGCCAAGGTGATGGAGCGCCATCCGCTGTCGCGCGTCAGCGAGCGGGACGTAGCGTGAAATGGCGCGGGGCGCCTCTGAACTGGCATGCCGTCTCGCGCGCGAGGCCGAGGCGGTGTGCCGTCACTATCTCTCCAACGGTCGCCGTCACGGCAATTATTGGCTGGTCGGCGACGTCGCGAACACACCGGGCCGCTCGATGTTCGTGCGGCTGAAGGGCGGCGGATCCGGCAAGGGCGCGGCAGGAAAATGGACCGATAGCGCGACGGCCGATCATGGCGATTTGCTCGACGTCATTCGCGGGAGCTGCGGCTTCGTCGACTTCCACGACGTGATGGACGAAGCACGGCGCTTTCTCAGCCTGCCACGACCGGAGCCAGAACCGGAATGGCGCCGTCGACATTCATCGGCGCCGACTGGATCGCCGGAATCGGCACGGCGATTGTTCGCCATGTCGCGGTCGATCGCTGGCACTGTCGTGGAAACCTATCTGCGCAATCGCGGCATCACGGCTTTGCACGGAATCGCAAACCTGCGCTTCCACCCGCGCTGCTATTACCGACCCTATGATGACGCGCCGACCCAGACGTGGCCGGCGATAATTGCCGCAGTCACCGGATTTGGCGGCGAGCTCACCGGAGCGCATCGCACCTGGCTCGATCCTTCCGGGCGGGACAAGGCGCCGATCGAAAGCCCAAGGCGGGCGATGGGCCAACTCCTCGGCAACGCCGTCCGCTTCGATATGGCGCAAGACGTCATGGCGGCGGGCGAAGGAATCGAAACCGTGTTGTCGCTGCGATGCGTCATGCCCGACATGCCGATGGTGGCGGCGCTCTCAGCCGCGCATTTGGCCGCGATCCTGTTTCCGGTGACGCTGCGGCGTCTCTATATCGTCCGCGACAACGATGCCGCGGGCGACGGTGCGGCGGCGCGTCTGATCGACCGTGCGAAGGCGCTCGGAATCGAGGCGATCGCTTTGTCGCCGGCGCTGGAGGACTTCAATGAGGATCTCCGCGCACTCGGCGTCGACGCGCTACGGACGGCGATAGGTGCGCAACTCGCGCCGGAAGACGTCGGCCGCTTCCTGGAATTGCCGGCGTGAGCCGGAACGGGGAATAGAGGCGCGGCGGCGCGCGAGTTTGAGGGCGTATCGGATCGTGGCGCTTCCCGGTGTGTCGGAGAGGACCGCGACCACGGCCTTCTTGAGAGGGCGATCGGGGCGGCAAACGGCCCGGGCCGGCAATGGCTTCAGGCCGGCTATTTTCCGTCGGCGGCAAGCCGCCTTTACATCGCGAGACAAAATAGCCGGCCTTCCGCCATCCTCCACTTCGTTCCGGCCCTTCGCTGCGCTTCGGGTGCAAGCCCGGTCCGCCCGCCGCCTTTCGTCGCCATGAAGGCCGCGATGGGCGCGGTCGATCCGACGAAGGGGAGCACCCCATGACGACTGAACGCATTGAGCCCGGCTTTGAACCGCCGCATAACTCGTCCCCGACCGATCGCGTCCTCGACGAACTCCAGCTTTATGGCTACCGCCCCTTCCAGGACGAACCCGACCGGAGGCCGTTGCCGGAAGCCCAAACGATCGCGGGCGCTGTCGCCGACATTTTCGACGCCCTGATCGCGACACTGGGCGAGACTCGCCTCGAACCCGACCTCGAAGAGCTGCTGTGGTCGAGCGTCAATCTCTTCCACCGCGCCGTCTCCCGCGTCGAGCGCGAATTGGACGACAACGAGCAGGCGCAGCGGCGCGGGCAGAAAGAACAGGACGGCTCCGAAATCCGCTCGGTCGAATTGGAGCGCCTCACCGCCGAGGGGATGACGCTGATCGAACGCAGGAACAGTTTCGAATTCTTCCGCGATTGCGCCGCCGAACAATTCGAGCGCCAAACCGGATCATCGTGGCGTCCGCGCAGCGGATCGATGGTCAATCATCGCGCGCTAACCTCGGCCATGATCGACAGCCGCGACTTTCTCGCCGCCAAGCGTCGCGCCGAGACGCAAGTGCTGCTCCCCGCCGGACCGAAAATCGCTTTCACCGGCGGTTTCGAATTCAACGATGTCAGCGCCATCTGGGACAGGCTCGACAAGGTCCACGCCAAACATCCCGACATGGTGCTGTTGCATGGAGGCTCGCCGAAGGGCGCCGAGCGCATCGCCGCCAAATGGGCGGATCACAGAAAGGTTCCGCAGATCGGCTTCAAGCCCGACTGGACCAGGCACGCCAAGGCGGCGCCGTTCAAGCGCAACGACCAGATGCTCGACGTGCTGCCGATCGGCGTCATCGCTTTCCCCGGCTCGGGGATCTCCGCGAACCTCGCCGACAAGGCGAAGAAACTCGGCATCCCCGTGTGGAAATTCGACGAGGGCGGCGCGTGAGCGCCGGTTCGACGCACCTTTGGCGCCAAAATCATTTTCGCGATCAACCAGCTTACGACTGTCGTGACAAAGGCGACAGGCTGCCGAGTGCGCAGTCCAGAACCGGCGGCAGGCCAGCTGCAACGGCGGGCAGGGGACGTTTTGGCATTCGTCTCCCAACCGGCGGGCGCCACCCCGCTCTCATTGGCGCAATCCTTGGTCCGGCCCATGGCCTGACGCCATCAACCCGCGAGGGGTCCGCTACGCGAGCGTGCGGCCTCTGCGGCTTCGCCTGCGAGGTGATTGCGGCCATGGGCCGGACTTACGGGCGCCTGTCGCGCGGGGATGGTCCCCGCCTCAAAGACGGGAGCCGAAAATGTCTCAAGCGCTCAACACCGCTTACGCCTGCGGCTGGAGTCTCGCCACCACCCTCATGACCTGCGTTGTCGTCTTTCGCGCCGGCGACGACGATTTCGGCATCATGACGACCGCCGAATATGACGGCGATCCTGAAATTGTGATCCACGAATTCGATCCCTGGGGTTGAACGGGCTTCGAACACGCCCGCTCGGCGGCGGAAGTCCTCACGGATTTTTCGCCGCCGCCCATTTCCTTTTTCGGCTTTCCTTCGCGTCGCGCCGTTCTTTTGAAGGCGCGGGGGTTCGATGCTTCTTCGCGGAGAATGCCGCGCTACGGAGGTCTTCATCACGATCACGATCTCGATCGTCATCGGCATCCCGCTCCCTCTCGATCGTCGCAGCGCTTAATTCGACGTCGCCATGTCGACAGGCATTTTGCAGGCTCCCGGTCAGCAGGCGAAGCGCATCGCACGGGGGTATGACCCATTCGCCGCGACGGCTTCCACCCAACATGAGCGAACATCGTGAACGCCGTAACGCGGCTCAGAGCTTGGTCCATGATCGGGTGTTGACGGATCGTCCGGGCGACGCCGGGCGGGGGCGCGGTCGACGCTCTGGCTGCAACAGGCGGCGCCGGCGGCGCGAGGCCTCCGGATTGCCGTGGTCTTGCGTGGGGTCTTTCGGCGTCCGCGATGTTGGTTTGGGAGACGGGGCGGAACGGCTGTGAACTTGGGGCTGTTGCGCCGGGCGCCGCCGAATTCCTTTTGGTGAACGACGGTCGCCGGTTCTCCTGTTTGGTCGCTGTCTGCTGGCGCCGCTCCCACACGGCCTCTTCAATGGCTTGATCTGGCCGAAGGCCGGCTGCGCCTCGATCGCCTATGCCGCAACGCCGCCGGGCGAGTTTCTTCCCCTGGGCTGCGCCCATTCCTCGCGAGGCAAGAAACTCGCCCGCCTGGCGTCCTTCGCGTTGCTGCGGCCCGCAAGCGGATGCGTCGTCGATCGCCTTCGGCCTTTCGATCGCCATCGAGGCCGCGATGGGCGCGGGCTCGAAGACAGAAGATCACAGGAGAGTCATCATGGCGAACATCGGCGCCTTCAAGAAGTCCGGCAACGAGTTCCACGGCGAAATCGCCACCCTGAGCGTCCAGGCCAAGGGCGTCCGCATCGTCCCCGAATCCAACCGGGCCAGCGACAACGCCCCCAGCCACCGCATCTACGTGGGCCGCGCCGTCGAAATAGGCGCCGCGTGGTCCAAGCGTTCCGCCGAGAATCGCGACTACCTCTCGGTCAAGCTGGACGATCCGAGCTTCAACGCTCCGATCTACGCCAATCTCTTCGACGACGAGGACGGCGAGGGCTTTACGCTCATCTGGTCCCGCGGCCGCAAACCCAATGGCGACTGAGACCAGCCGACGAGGCCTCGCCCGGGAAACCGGGCGGGGCCTTCAGTTCGCCGAATCGGCCATGGCGACGCCGCGCCACGCGCCTGATTTTTCCAACGCCTATCTTGGCAGGCACTGCAATGCCGCTGGCGCCAACAGGGGCACCAATGCGACGAAGACGCCAACTTAGCCAGTCCAACGCCGGTGTTGCATCATGCGCCATCATGGGCGCCGTCGCCGCCGTTCACGGCATGGACGCCATCAAGCACACCGCGCACTTGCGTTTCGGCGGTTTCAGGGAGAGCGAGCTTGTGGCCTTTCTTGCGCCCGGATGGAATTGACTGTGCTCGCCAGCGAGCCCTCACGGGAATAACTTTTCGTCGTCGCGCACGCAACACGCCGCGCCTTCGGCCGACAAGGGCAGGGGGAAAATTCCCCGTCGCGGCGTGTCTCTTGAGGAGGGACCTTGAACGATCATTCGAGCGGCGCTTGCGGAGATCGGCCAAGCGACCGCATCCAAAGCTTGGGGGCGACCGTCTATCGCGTGCCGCCACGCGAAGAGCTTCCCGATCTCATCGCTCGAATCACCCGTCTATGGGGCGAGCTTCACCTGGCGGACCCGGACCTTGCCAAAGAACTCGCGCGCAAATTGCTGACCGCCGAAATTCTCCTACGCGATCAGCCCGCCGACAGCTGAATTTGAAGAGGCGTCCTCCTCAGTGCGACTTTCGCGCTTCGGCGCTCCCGCGCCGGTTTTTGCTTTCCGGCGCTCCCGCGCCGGTGTATAAGAAAGTTTATATACGTGTATCCCCCGATAGGCGCACCAAATGCCCCTCCACATCAAGGACGAAGCCGCGACAGAGGCCGTCCGGCGACTGGCCCAGTCCCGTAGGATCACCCTGACTGAAGCCGTTCGAGAAGCCTGCGCCGAGGCCTTGGAGCGCGATAAGCACCGCGCCCGGCTCGCCGACCGCCTCGCTCCGCTGTTTGAAAGACTGGACGCCTTGCCGCGCACCGGCCCCGAGTTGGACAAGGCGTTTTTTGATGACGAATGGGGCGACGACGAAGCATGATGATCGAAACTTCGGCTGTGCTCGCCGTCCTTCTCAATGAGCCCGAGCGCGCCACGATCCTCGACGCGATCGAGGCCGCCGCAAAGCCGTTCACCACCGCGGTCGTCGTCGCCGAGGCCGCGATGGCGTTCGCCAAGCGCACGGGCATTGCGCCGAGGGCCGCGCTCGACGCCATCCAGACGTTCCTCGATGAAGCAGCAATCTCCACCGTTGCGTTCGTCCCGGCGATGATCGAACGCGCCATCGAAGGCCGCGAGAGATTCGGCAAGGGGCGCCACCCCGCAGCGCTCAACTTCGGCGACTGCCTTTCCTACGGCGCCGCCCGCTACTATCGCTCGCCGCTGCTTTTCAAAGGCGACGACTTCGCGCAAACGGACGTGAATGAAGCCGTTCGGCGTTGAGCCACCGCCGTCGCGGTGCCCGGCTCAGGCTTGGCGTCGCGACGCTTCCCTCATCGGAAAGCACGGGACAGAACTAAGGCGTCAGAAAGCGCCGAAATCAACTGCCTTGGTTTCGAACGCCACGCTTCGCCGGCTTGATACGAACAACATCCGAAGGGGGATGTACCTTCGAAACCAGACCCACCTCCCCGAAGTGGCTGCGGCAGCTCGGCGCCAAGAGCCGACGAACTAGCCTACACGGCGGGGCTTATCCAGTTGAGGTCAAGGCGTGTCACCCGGTCATGGACGAGGACATCGAGCACGGCGGCATCAGCCATGGTCTCAGCAATCACCGGCATGCCGATCGGCACGTGGCTCAAGATTCCACAAGCGCATCAACGCAAGGACGATTTCTCGGCCCGAGGCCACGCACACGACATTGTGCGCATGGGTGACGTATGATTTGCCGGCGCTTATGCAGGTCGGGGTCGTTGGCCGCCGGTTTCCATACTTCGTGCAGCGTCACTGCCATGTCGAACACGTCCTTCGCGGCCTTCACGTGTTCGCGAAGCTGGACAATGACCGGATCATCGATGTTCGCGGGACACCACGTTATCACTCATGCTTGCGCCGGTAGGCGTCGGCCTTGGCTTTTTTGACGACGCACGAGCCGTGGCACAATTTGCAGGTATCACCAGCGAACCCGGTCGTACCCTTACCGCGGCATCGCGGGCATTCCACCTCGTCGATTTCTTCTGGATCATAGGCGTCATGTCTCGCCTGGCTGACCACGCACGAGCCGTGACAGTAGGCGCACAAATCGGAGACCAGACCGGTCATGCCTTTTCCCTTGCAGTGCGGACAATCGACCTCATCGATTTCTTCGCGATCATAGGCGTCGTGCCGCGCCTGACTGACCACGCACGAGCCATGGCAGTACGCGCAAAGGTCGTTCACTAGGCCTGTCGTGCCTTTCCCGTCGCAGTGCGGGCACTCCACCTCGTCAATGTCATCCGGCTCGTAGCCCTCAGCCTTCGCGTGCGTGATGACACACGAACCGCGGCAATAGGCGCAAAGATCGGACACGAGACCGGTCGTGCCGCGCCCGTGGCAGCGTGGGCATTCGACCTCGTCGATCTCGCCTGGGTCATAAGCCTTGGCCTTGGCCGAACTCACGAAGCACGATCCCTTGCAGTAACGGCAAAAATCGCCGGCGAGGCCCGTAAGGCCGCGGCCGCCACAGTGTGGGCAATCGACCTCGTCGATATCGACCAACACACGCTCGACCTCGGCGACCAGCTTTTTGGCTTTGTCGCGGACCGCCTTCTCGTTGTACTTGGCGGGCACCTCGGCAGAAATGGCCGCGAGCTTGGGTGCGATCTTGACGAACGCTTTTTCGGGCTTGGTCGTCAGCTTGTCGGCCTTGGCCTCCGCCTCGGCCGCCTCGGTCAGCTCCGGCACCGCGGCCAAGAGGTTAGTTAGCTCGGCGAGATGCATGCCCTTGAGATTGTCGGTGGCGGCCGAGGCGATGCTCTTTTCGAGATTGCGTACAAACTGGATCAGCGAGGTGAGCGATTTGGTCGCGAACGCCTCGTATTTCATTACGCGGCGGCGGGCGTTCTGCTTCAAGAGCTTCGCCGCCTTGATCTCATCGGCGGTGACGTTGGATTTGACCTTGTAACCGAGGTCGTACTTGGTGTGGTGGTTGGGGCAGAGATAGATGAGGTTGCCGGGCGCGTTGTTCAGCGTCTTGGCGACGGCTTCGATATGGGCAATCTCGCCGTTGTCCATGTGGCCGCAGATCGCGCAGCCGTGGTGCGACTCTTCCTTGACGTCGCCGCCGATCGCTTTCGGGATCGTGGGCCGCACGCCGGGCTTGGGGAGCGGCCACGGCTCGTTCAAATAAGTGCGGTAGGCTTCGAGCTCGGCTTCGTCGTACGCCTTACCGCCATCGAGTTTGACGGATTTGAGCGTGCGGTCGTCGCCTTTTTTCGGGCAGGTCTTGGACAGGTACTGAACCGTTTCGACCTTCAGCCCGAGAAACAAAGCCGCTTCGATCTCCGAAAGATACGCCATCGCCGTCAGCCCTCCGGCAGCAAGGCCCGGACGGCGGTCACGGCCTCGCTCCACTTCTGCGCCACCAGCTCCATCACGCGCGCCTCAGCCTCGCCATGGCGTTCGTCCTCGAACCAGTGCTGGTTCTTCTCATTGACCCGGTCCTTGTAGCCGCGGCCGACGATGGCGCTGCAGGCGCGCCAGAATTCAAGATCCTCACGCAGATCATCGGCATAGATGCTTTCGCCGACCAGCTGCGCGTTGCGGATGATCTCATCGAAGCCGGCTTCGAGCGTGCGCACGGCTTGGCGGGCAAGGTCGTGCGCGTCGGCGAGATCGTCGTCGCGCAAGACGCTGGTGGCGATTGTCTTGAAGCCCTCAATCTTGTTCTCGACCACGTGCGTTGCGATACGGCGCGCGCCATGGCTGAGCTGGTGCGCATAATCAAGGTTCGGCCACCCGCCGCGGCGGCTGATTGTGGCGTAGATCGTTTTCCAATGGGCGGCCCGCGTCGTCGACAAGAGGCTATCGTGCACGCGGCGCGACGCCGAGCGCGACAGCTCGGCATTATCTTTGAGCCAAATTGTGAGGCGCTTGGCGGCCGCCCGCAGCGTCTCTTCCGCTTGCGCCTTTTCGTAGTTGGCGAGCAGGTCCCTGGCGCCGGCGATGATCTCGCGCAAAGTCGCACGATGGCTATTCCGGAGGGCTTCGATGCGTTCCGCGATGAAGGCGCGAAGCGTTGCCGGCTCATCAGTTGCCGAATTAAAAAACGCGATCGGCAAATGATCGAGGTTGAGCGCATGAAGCTTGAGCCGCACCTCGTCGGCTTTCAGCTCGTAGCCTTCCTTCTCGGTCTGTGCGAGTTCCCCTTCAAATTTAACCGAAAGCGCTTCGCCCGTTCGCGGTAGCGCCAGGACCGCCGCCTGCGTAGGGAGAGTGCGAACGCCCGCTTCCTTGGCGCGCGTCAGGAGTTGGCGCACTTCGGTCGATGGTGCCTGTGCAAAAAGTGTGCAGAGCATCACGAGCGTATGGGAATCATCAAAGTGTTGCTCAAGGTCGGCGCGCGCGGCGAGATCGTCGATGCCACGGGAGTCGATGAGCGTGACGGTAACCGTGCCGTCGCCGAGGATGGCGTTCGGCACCACGACTTCGATGCGCTTGGGCACCGTGAACTCGGGATGACGGCCGTTATTGATCTTCTCGAAGTTCTCCTGCAGCCACACCAGCGGCGGCTTGCCGATGCTGGCGTCGTGCCACAGGTCGCGGCGGTCCCGTTTATGCAGCTCCATGCGGGCGAGTATCTCGACGGACAACGCCTTGGCGTCGGGATGGTCCGCGGCGAGAACGCGCGCATCATCGCTCGCAGGGATGACGGTGCCGTCGGGTTTGCGCTCGGAGCGGCGGCGGCGGAGGCCCGTCATGCTGCGCAAGGCGCGGTCGATCTCGCGCGAGATTCCAGGAGAGCCGGAACCGGCTTCCTCTTCGTCGTTTTCGCTGGCTTTGGCGGGGTTTAGCAGCGAGTTGGCAAAGTCCGTGACGTGATGACGGATTTCATCTTCGCTGCAGGGCTCGATGATCAAGCCATATCCCGGCCCCTTCCGGACATGCACGTCGCAAATCGTGATGCCGCCAGAGCCGGTCTCCAATACGGCGTTGGGCATGCCCTTTGTGCTCGGAAGTTCCAATTGCTCGATGCGGCAGATACTGGTCGACTTACCGACACCGATCGTTCCCATGAAGGCGACGCTATAGCGCTTGTTGAGAACATGCTGCGCCGCCAGGCGAAGCTCTTCCTCATAGCGCACGAGACGCCGCTCGAAGAGCTGCTTCACATCGGGCTGCTCGGCGAGCGCGTGGATTTCTTCAGCGACTTCTTCGGCCTCCCACAGGAGATCGGCATCGGCGTCACCGAGAGCGGGTTCGGGCAGCCGCTGCCACTGCCGTCCGAGGATCTCTTTGAGCCGCGCCGCTTCCGGCGTGCCGATACCCTTCAGGATAGTGTCAAGCTCATCGTCGGCGAGCGGCCGGTCACCTGCCTCCACGCGCGAGAGCACGGCCGCGCTCCACTCAAGCTTCTTGGCGAGTTCATTTTGCTTGAGCTGCGCCTGCTCGCGGAGCATGGCGAGGTGTTTTCCAATGGCAGCATCGCGGCTCATCGTCGGCCTCCTTCTGTCGGCCAGACGTATCGCACAACATTTCTCATAAATCAAGAAACGTTTCATAAACGTTTCTTGAAGCTGCGCAAACCCACTAAGAAATTGGTTTGAAGGTGAAATTCCTGACAGCCGGAAGAGGAAAGCCGCTAAGGTTCGCGCTTGCGGATCAAGCGTCGATACGGATCGCCCTGTGATATCGCCCCTGCTAATGCTGCTGCACGACCCTGATTTGATTCCGCCACGAGGAGATTCAGATCCTCCCCGCCCCAGTCAGCCATTGCTGTCTCTGTATTGGGGCGACACCTCTGATTTGTTGCGGCCCATTTCGGCGTCCGTTTGGGGTCATGTTCGCTCGTGTCGGCGTTGGCTCGATGCAGCGGCTTGACCTTCGACTCCGGAATTTGGGCCGCGACCCGCCGATTACGCGGTGCGCCATAAGCGGAAATTGGGATCCTCGCGACAACCCGACGTTCCGTTGGCATCTCCGCTTTGTCGATAACCGCTTTCGGATGCGAGAGGGCACGCCCGCCTGATGGCATCCGAGATTCGGCGTCGGCCTCCGTTCGTGCTATGTTCCGAGACTGCTTTGGGGTCCGATTCGGACCGATGGAGGCAAGTGGGCGATGGCTGTTCTCGGCGAACTCCTATTTTACCGGCGGGACCAGGTCGACCTTGATGACGTTCTGCAGCGTCAGCTTGAGCTTCTGCGCGGGCGCGTTGATGCGCTTCCCGACAAGTTGTTCGCGGACAAAACCGACGAGGAGATCGCGGCTCAGATCGCTGCCGAGGCGACGATCGGGCCGCTGAATGTCGACCTCGCGGCGGCCAAAGCCAGCGTGCAGGAAGTGCAGGTCGAGGTTCACGACCCTTGGGGCTATGAACAGGGATCGGTTCGCGTGCCGGGCCTTAAGGTGACAAAGGCGATCCCCTCCACCGGGGAGCGCGATCTTTGGCACCTGCGCACCAATCCCTACAACTTGAACCCGCCTCGGGGTGAAGTACGCGGTGACAAATTGATCATCGGCATAGAGGTCGCCGCCCAGCAGTCCAACGAAGCCGCGAAGTACATCGAAGACACCATCGCTCAGATCCCAGAATACCTGCAGCGGCAAGAGGCTCAGCTCGCAACCCACAACGCCGGTCTGGCCGGGCATGCGATGCAGTGGATCAGGATGCGTCGCGGCCGCCTCGGCACCGCCAACGAACTCCTCAAGAAGTTGGGGGGCTAATGGTCATGGCGTTTCGGGGGCTCTTCATCGGCATCGATCGTTATCTCTCGCCAGAGATCAACGAGCTGAGTTGCGCCCGCCGCGACGCCGTTGCGCTCGAAGCGCTGTTCAGCGACACGCTTGGCGGTGTCTCGCGCCTGGTTATGGACGAAGAAGCCACGCGGGCCCGTCTTGAGCGCGAATTCGAAGATCTGACCAACTGCGATCCCGGCGACACCGTCGTCATCGGCTTCTCCGGTCACGGCTCGGAAACGCACGAACTCGTCACCCACGACACGCAACTGCAGGACATCGCCAACACAACGCTGCCGCTCGCGCTGATCGAGGAATGGTTCTCTCGCATTCCCGCCCGACGTCTCATCTTCCTGCTCGACTGCTGCTTCTCGGGCGGCATCGGCGCGAAGGTCCTTCAGGTCGAAGCGCGGCCTCGCGACCTTCGCTCCATTGAGGCGCGCCTCGATCAACTGGCTGGCGATGGCCGCATTATCTTCACCGCGTCCAGCGCCAATGAGCCCGCCTACGAGCACAGCCGCTTCGGCCACGGCTTCTTCACCTATTATCTGCTCGAAGGGCTCCGCGGCGTGCCCGAGGTCATCGATAGCGGTAAGCTGCCGATCTATCGTCTCCTCAACTACGTAACCGGCCGCGTCACCGCCGCTGCCCATCAGATCGGCCGGCCGCAAAACCCCACCTTCCGCGGCACCATGGACGGGGCCGTCACTTGGCCGATTTTCGTCCCGGGTGCGCGCTACTTCGCGGCGTTTCCAGACCGTGCGCCGGCGAAGGTCTCAAGCGACATTCGCTCGCTGGAGGCGGTTGGCTTTCCGCCTGCTCTTGTTGGCGCCTGGGCAGCGCCGATCCCATCCCTCAACGCCCTGCAGGTCGAGGCCGTCAACGATTTTGGCGTCCTCAACGGACAGCATCTTGTCGTCTCCGCGCCGACCTCGTCAGGCAAGACGATGGTTGGCGAACTCGCCGCGCTCCGGAACGTGCTCGACCGCAAGCGTGCGATTTTCCTCCTGCCTCTGAAGGCCCTGGTCGCAGACAAGCGGCGACACTTCCAAGCCACCTACTCGTCGTTCGGTGTCCGGACCATCGAGGCGACGGGTGAGACAGACGACATCACGCCGCTCCTGCGCGGCCAGTACGATATCGCGTTGCTGACCTACGAGAAGTTTGCGGCGGTCGTGCTCACATACCCGCATGTACTGCGACAGGCCGGCGTCATCGTAATCGACGAAGCCCAGATGATCGCCGCCGAGGGCCGTGGCGCTAATCTGGAGTTCATCCTCACCTTGATCCGCATGCAAAGGCGGATTGACGTGGAACCTCAGATCATCGCGCTCTCCGCGGTGATCGGCGATACCAACGGTCTCGAACGCTGGCTTGGCGCTCGGCTGCTGCGGCGGAACGAACGTCCCGTCCCCCTCGATGAGGGACTCATGCTCGCCGATGGCTCCTTTCGGTTTATCCACTCGGAGACGGGCAAGGAATCGAGATCGCCTCCGATCATCCGGCCCCACTATGGGAAAGGATCAAGCCAAGACTGGATCATCCCGCTGGTCCAAAAGCTTGTTAGCGAAGACCAACAGGTCATCATCTTCCGCGAGCAGAAGGGCGAGACGCGTGGATGCGCGCGTTACCTTGGTGATGCTCTCGGCCTGCCGCCCGTGTCAGCCGCGCTTGATCAGCTTCCGGCCGGTGATCCCTCCCAGGCAAGCCAAGACCTTCGTCGTGTGCTCGGTCAAGGCGTCGCCTTTCATAATGCGGACCTTGAGCCCGAAGAGCGCCGAATCATCGAAGAAGAATTCCGCAAGCCCGGATCGGGACTGAGGGTGATTGCGGCGACGACCACCCTCGCCATGGGCGTCAACACGCCCGCCTCATCCGTCATCATCGCCGGCCTCGAACATCCCGGCGACAAGCCCTATTCGGTTGCCGAATACAAGAACCTCGTCGGCCGTGCCGGCCGTCTCGGTTTCGCCGAGAAGGGCGCCTCCTACCTTCTCGCCACCGACCCGCGCACCGAGTTCGATTTCTGGTCGCGCTATGTCACCGGCGAGCCGGAGGATTTGTTCTCGCGCTTCTTGGAGCGCGGCACCGATCCTCGCTCGCTCATCGTCAGGGTGCTCGTCGCGGCGCGTCCCGCCAGCGTAGAAGGCGTCGCCGCCGACGAGATCATCGACTTCTTGGAAGCGAGCTTTGGCGCATTTCAAGCCGCCGCTCAGAGCGCGAATTGGCGGTGGAGCCGCGACGACCTTGTCGATGCGCTGGGTGATCTGGAGCGCCACCACCTCATCGAAGTCAACGAGCAGGGCAACTACCATTTGCTCCCGCTTGGCCGCCTCGCCGGCGAGTCCGCCACCGAGGTCGGATCGATCATCCGCCTTGTCGAAAGTCTTTCCGGACTGACACCGGATCAGATCACGGACCCGGGCCTCATCAGCGCCTCGCAGTCGACGGTGGAGCTCTACCAAGTGCTCTTCCCGATAAACAAGAAGAGCACACAGAAGGAGCCGTACCTCTGGCCCAACGAGCTGCGCCAGCAAGGAGTCGCTCACCCCATCCTGTCGGCGTTTCAGCGCTTCGCCGTTGATAGCCATCAGGTGACGTTGAGAGCCAAGAAGGCTGTCGCCTGCTTGCTCTTCATCTCCGGCCGTCCGATGCAGGATGTCGAGCAGACGATGACGCAATTCGGCGGTGCTTTCGGTGGCGCCGCCGGCCCGATCCGCAGCGCAGCCGCGCGGACAGCAGATGTGTTGCCCACCGCAGCGCGGGTGGCCGAGATTCTGCATCCAGGCCTCGACCTTGGCGACCGCGTCTCACGGTTCACCTTGCGCCTGACCTATGGAATCCCAGGTGCTGCCGTTGATCTCGCTCGGGAGGCAGGCGCCGAACTACTCCGCGGTGACTACACCCGCCTCGCGCAGCAGAAACTCTGCGAGCCTGCAGCGATTCAAACGGCAACTGACGCGACTCTCCTCGCCTGCGTCGACAGTGACTCATGGAAGCTTCGGGTCATCCGCGATGCCGCTGAAAAGGTCGCCGACCGGCGCGAAAGAGCGGCCATTGCGGCTCGGCCGGTATTGGAGCCGTACGTCGCCTGACGAAATTAGTTAGGGAGCCGAGGCAGCACGCGGGCGCGAAGCGGACCTCCGGAGGGTCCGCAAAGGGTCATCTTCGCCGGGCCGCCCTTCCTCACAGTGCGCCCGCTCATCCTCCAAAAGTTTCCTCGACAAAGAACATCGCGAATCGCAAGTCCGCCAAATCCGCTGCCCAAGTCGTAGACGCGACGCCGGGAAACGAGAGCGCACGCGATGAATGATCCTGACGATCATCTCCCCATTCCCGCCGCCCTATGCTCTCGCCAATCTGGTGACACCTCGACGCGCATTGACCCGCACGCAACGCAAACGAAGCGTCGTGCGCCCGCGATGGCCGGAAAGGCCGTTTCAGGCGCTAGACTGAGGGCTGCGAAGCCGATGGGCGTCGACCGCAGGCACATCGGATTGCGGCACGTCACCCATGCGCCGGCGACGCCTTGGGATTGAAGATCGGCGATTGTGGGAGGGACGATGGTCATGCAGAATCGGAGCCTACCGAATGTCGAGATTCGGCGCGAGATGGAACGAACACTGATACTCGCGGCGCTGATGGCGTGGACGTGGCCGGTACTTGCCGCTGATCTCCCGACTAATCCCGCCGTGACGCAAGAGACGATCGCGACCACGATATGCGTTTCAGGCTGGACGAAGACCGTTCGCCCGTCCGCATGGGAGACCGCGCGCATCAAGATCAAGCTCATTCGGGAGTTGGAACTTCCCGAAGAGCTTCTGACAGACTTCGAACTTGACCACAGGATACCACTCGCGCTCGGCGGCGCGCCATCAGACCCAAGAAACTTAGAGCTTCAGCCGTGGGATGAAGCCGGCGACAAAGACGCTGTAGAGGCCTGCTTGTCGCGCGCCGTGTGCGCTGGCAAGATCGGACTGGACGAAGCGCGCCGGCGCATTTGGGCCGATTGGCGGCACGCCGGCGCTGGCTGCGATGCGGGGAAATGATGGGCTGGAGAGGTCAAGCAAACCGAGATGAGGACGCCGAGCGCCATTGGCGCACGCTTCCGTTGCGGGAGCGATACCGCTGGACGGAATTGGGCGTAACACTTGCCGCGGTCGCCGCGATCTTGGCGCTGTTTTTCTTTCTGAGATAACGTAAGCGTCCGGTGAGCGCCGCCGTCAGCCTTCGGGCCTCAAAGCCGAGCTGTCGTCGCCTTGCAACGCGTTACCTAATGGGACGTCATCGCCAACGCGGTTGTGTAGCGAGCGGCACCGCTCAGATAGGCTCGCCGAGTCCGTCATGAGTTGCTTTTTCCGCTTTCCGTGGTAAGGTCTATCCTCATTAACATATTGTTTTAGTTCCATAATTAGCATTATGCGAATCGCGTATGTCCAAACAATAGCGGCACGGTTGCATCCCTTCACAAGAAGCGAACCGGGTGCCCGGCAATCTCACCCAGCCCCCGCCGCCTTCTTCGACGCGCGGGCTTTTTTGATCGGCGGAACATAGAAATAGGTTCGAGCTCCGATTACCCCTCTGTAGCCGGCGCGTTCCGCGTCCAGCCGCAAAGTGAAGCGCACGGACGTATTCGCGACCAAAGTCGTCATCGCGCCATGAGCCTCGTCAAATCCTTCGAGCCAAACCGTCATCGTTTCGCCGGGGTGATCTTCGCACTCCAAACTCACTTCCTGCATCGTTTTTATTCCTCTTCCAAAGCCGTCCCGTTCATACGACGCGCCAATTCAGGGGAGCATTTGAAGCTCACGACCCTTCGCGCCTTGATGACGGCGCTCGTCTTGGTCTTCGGGTTGCGCCCCATCAGCTCCTTTTTAGAACGGACGACGAAACTCCCGAAGGTTCTTCTCATCCGCCATGCCGGCCGCCTTCCCTTCCCCTTACGCTCAGCCCGCCAGATGCAAACCAATCTCGACGCCTGCCCCGAGCAGGGCCACGCCGAGCATCATGCCAACGACCAACCATTGTAGCAACTGCCGTCGCGCGGCGTCGCGCGCAACGTCCCTCGCCGCGCTCGCGATCGCTTTCGCCAGATCGGCTTTCGCGGACTCGACGCTTGCGCGTATCGTCGCGTCGGCGGCTGTTCGGGTCTCGTCTAAAATTCGCTTCGCTTCCTTGCCAATCTCCTTGGGAAACTGACGATACAGGCTTTCGTAAAATTGCAGCGCATAGAGCACGAGCCACAGCGCATCATTGTCCTTTAAGCCCAAGACGCTTTGCACGCGCCGCAGTTGGTCGCGTTCCGCAACCGTCGCCGCGCGCCCGAGCAATCTTTCGTATGCGGTTTCGACCCAGGTTTCCTCAGGCATCGACGAGCCCAGGGAAAATCTTGTTGACCTCTTCGAGCCACCGGCGCAGTTCGGCGCGGTTGCCAATGGGCATGGTTCGCCATGCTTTGGCGATGCTCAACCGATCGCTGTAGAGCGCGTCGCTCACCCGGTCGGCCATATCGGGAAACAAGACCGAGCGCCCGCCCTTCCTTTCAACGGCCTTTCTCACATCCGAGCCATTGTAGAGCTCGAACTTCGCGTCGGCGCCGAAGTAGCCGTTTTTCACCACATGCAGCGCGGAATTTCCAATCGCCTCCGCATAATCTTGCATCAGTTCGAGACTGTCGCGCTGGCGGTTGATGACCCACAAGGTCACCAAATTCCTTTGCAACTCGTCGAGCGATTTGCTGAGGGTCCCGCCATATTGCGCGACCCCCACGTTGTTGCGCGCTGCCGTGTTGACGACGACCACGCAGTCTCTGTTCTCGTCGCAAATGTTGACGAACTGAATCCAACCGTCCGCGTCGTCCAGATTGACGAGTTTGCAGGTAACTTCCTCTTCGTAGGATTTCAGGACGTCGGGGTTCGACGTGTCGGCGTCGATCAAAAACACCTCTTCGTCATTCTCCTTGAGATAATGGACGAGCGCCATCGTCACGAGCGATTTGCCGACGCCACCCTTGCTGCCGCCGACGACATAGATTGGCTTATTCATCGAATGGTCTCCTAAATTGTGTTTCGATCGCGCCGGAGCGGAAACGACCACGCCGGCACCACTTCCTCGCCCTCGGCTCCAGATTTCTCCGCTGGAGCCGCGCCAGGTTTCGGGGGCTTCGGCATCGGCGGGATTTCTCGACGCTCCGATTCCGCTGCTTCCCCAGCTCTCACCAGGCCGATTGGCTTCGGCGGCTTTGGCATTGGGGGAACCGCCGGCTTCTCCGCGCCGCGCTCGACGCCGGCTGGCGCCGCCGGCCTCGGTGTCGGCGGCAAAGAACTCTTTTCTTCGGATCGCGCGCCATGGGCCTTGTCGGCTCGCGTCTTCATCTGCGACATCGAACCGTCTTCCGGCTTCGCCTTCGGCCGAGCCGCCGCAGCGCCGAGGCGCCTTTCCTGCGCCGGCCGTCGGCTTTGGCTGAGATAGTTTTTCAGCGTCCCTACTGAAATCTGGAGCCCGCTCTTCTGCAAAATTGCTCGCAGATCGTCCAAGCTGAGATTTTTGTCTTTGCGCGCCTTTATCAGTTCGGGGGCCAGGTCTCGGATCAAAGCCGCTCGCGAGCGATGCGCCTCTCTTGGCGGTTCCGCTGCCAAGCTTTTACGAATCTCGTTGGCCACTTCGTTAGAGATCTTCATGACCGCTGATTATATCAAACTGCAAATAGCGTCTAGCCCCAAAATACCCGGGGGTTTCGCGGGATCGTAGTCAACTGGTTTCCGCACTCGTGCCGACACCTGCTCCTTACGCTTTCTCTGTCCTCTTCCGACATCGCTTCGACCGTCACCCAAACGATGACGGCACATTACCGAAAAAATGCCCAATCGGTTCCCAACCGATGACGGGTCGTGGCCAAACTATTGCGATTTCGTTCGAAGCGAGCACCAAAGTGACGCCAGAACGATGACACGGTCATGCCATGACGATGCCGAGCCTGTGTCTTTAAATATTAAGATAAGCTACCTATTTGTTAGGCAACGGTGGTGCACATATGCTTTGGTTAATTCTATAAAAATGACGCGAAATGCCTACAATAACTTAAGCAAAGTATATAGAAATCATATAGATGAAGTTATCTGAGACATTTAGAGAGTAATTTGTGGCAGGATACCGAAAATGTAATACATTTTCTTGTGTGCCCTCGCCGGACGGGCTAAAGTCGCGTTCGGCAGTTTGGCAAGCCAAACCGAACGCTCAAGAACGACGCGCCGACATGACGGAACCCAAAGCGAAATCCCGAAAGAAAGCGCTCATGCGCACGGTCCGCATGAGCGAAGAGGAGTTTGAACTCTTTGCCGGCTTCTGCGCGTCACAGGGCCTTACGACGAGCGACGCGCTCCGCAGGCTGGCACGATCGGCGGCGCTTCTTGGCCCAACACTGACCGGCGAAGCGCGGGCCGAAATCGTCGCGCTGACGCGTCAGATGCGGGCGATCGGAACGAACCTCAATCAGGCGGTCCACCGAATGAACGCGGGCCACATGGTTCCCGAGGACGAAATGACGCGCTACCTCGACGGGGTTCATGGGACGATCGTGGAGCTTGATCGGCTGTATCGCTCCTTGTGCGCCAGAGCCCATAAACGCGCCGTGCAGGCAGTTTCGAGGCCTGGCGCATGACGGACCTATCCAGCTACGACACAACGTCTTTGGGAGGCCGGTTGCGCCGCTTGCGGCTGGCAGCGGCCTTCGCCGAACGCCAGGCGATCATCGAGGTGGAGGAGTCGGCGGCCTTCACGTTTCGGGCGGCGAGCGCCGTCCATCCTGCCCTGCCCGTGTCGCCGGCCCCAACTTCGGCCGCCGCCGTTTCACAAAGCGCCCTTCCCTACACGGGCGCCGCGCCGCTCGCGCCCGCGCGACAATCGACGCTCGCCGAGGAAGAATGGGCGATGCAAAAGCCGGCCGCCGCCGGGGGTGGCGGCGGTCGTCGGGACTCTTCGTCGCCGGCTTCTCCCGGTCTCTTGGCGCGCGTGGCGCCCGGCCTCGGCGGGGGCGCGGCGGCGCCGTCCGCCGGTGACGCGCCCCGATCGGCGGAATTGAAAAAGGCAGGGCTTGCCGCCGGTTCACAAGCGGCCGTGGTCAAACTCGCGAGTTACGGCGCCGGTCCCGTGCGCGCCGCGTCGTTGATGAACTACCAGAGCGACAAGGGAGAATTGTCGCTCGAGCGCGAAGACGGGAGCCTCGTCACCGGCAAGGAAGCCGTCGCCAATCTCGCCGCCCACTGGAGCGAAGAGAACGCGCGCGAGCCCTCCAACGACGTGCTTCGTCTCGACATCGCCTTCGACGGCAAGGTTTCGGAAGACGAGGCGCGCGCGGCGCTCGCCGACGCCCTCAAAGGCCATCGTTTCGCGTGGCGGATCGAGGAACGCGACTCCTCGACCACGGTTCAGCTCGTCGCCGTCGCGGCTGGTTCCGGTCACGACGAAAACGGCAAACGGGAGCGCATTTACGCCAATGCGAAATCCCTCGATCGGCTTTCCGACAAGATCGAGGAGGCGTTCGGCCGCGACTCTAATTTTTCGAAGCCCGTGTGGGCGCACGGAACGGACGGCGCCCTCGGCCAGTTGGCCGCGCTGACCAAAGCCGGCCAATTGAGCGCGGAAACCGACGCCGGCGCATCGATCGTCGCAGCCGCAGATCGGCTTTTCGCGAAGCTTCCGAGCAACGCGAATCGAGCCAAGCCCGCCAACTTCAACCCGAATTTGCAGCTGGCCAAATCCTGGCAACCGTCGATGAGATCGAGCAGCCCGCGCGACTTCGCCCATGTCATTTTGAGCGCCAAGCCAGGCACTGACAAGGAAGCGTTCATGGACGCGGCGCGCGCCACGCTTGCCAAGGAGTTCGCGGGACACGAATACGTGTTCGTGATGCACACGAACCGGCAACACATTCACGTTCACGCCGCCGTCAGGCTCACGAGCCCCACGGGCGAGAAGTTGCACCCCGGCATTCAGGATTTCAACCGCTGGCGCGAAACGCTCGCCGAGCAGGCGCGCGAACGCAATATTGCGATGGAGGCCCTTCGCCGCTTCGACCAGGCGCACGCGCCCGGCTACAAACTCAAGGACGTTAAAATGGTCGAGCGCGGCCTGGCTTCCAAAAACGCGAGACGCCGCATCGAGCGCGTTCAGAACCATGAGATTCATCGGCCGACCCGGCCGGAAGGGCGCAAACGCGCGGCCGAGGCCGCCGCCCAATGGAGATCGGTCGCGGCGAGAGGGTCCACCCCCCTGCCCCCGCTTGCCGCCGGCGCCATGCGGCTTTACCGCGCCGAGGCCGCGACCGGTGGAGCGCATCGCGCGACACTTTTCGTCAATGATCGCGCCCTTGCAGAATCCTATGTCGCTAAATCCGGCGCTGCGCGTCTCGTCTACATCGACGTTCCGCCCGATCGGCTGTCCGACCTCAGACCTTCACGCGACAACTCCACGCAAATGTTCGTCGTGCCGGCGTCGCTTCATCAGCTCGTCAAAGCCGTGGACCGACCGGGCGAGGCGGCTATACTGCCGTTCCAATGCCGCGCCGAGGCCGCTTTGGCGCCGCGCTCGAAGGATCAAACCAAACCCCTTTTCGAGGAGACGCAGATGCGAACCGCGGACACTATGGACGCCGCCCGAGCCGGCCTTGGCGAAAGTTTCGAGCGTATCCGCAGTTTCCTTCCAGAGGGCGCCGTCAAAGACGAGTTCGAACGCCGGGCGAGCAGTATCCTCGAAAGAGCGCAGGCCGCTACCGAGGCTCAGGCGCGCCTGGAACGCACGCCCGGAGAGATCGTGGGCGAGCGCTTCATCGAACCGCAGCCGGCGACGAATCTTTCGTCGCTCATCACGCATGAGCGTAAAGGCTCGGAGATTCATTACAGCCGACACGCCGCCGCGACCGGCGCATATCAAACCCTCGCTTTCATCGACAAGGGGACGACACTGGACGTTCGCGATTGGAACAATGCGGATAGCGTCAACGCCGCTCTACAGGTTGCGTCGCAGAAGTGGGACAGCCTCACCATCAACGGCACCGACGCCTATAAAGAAACCGTCGCTCAACTCGCCGCCGCACATGGCTACAAGATCACGAATCCCGAGCTTCGAGATCGCATCCGGGAAATTCAGGCCGAGGCCGAGGCGCGGCGTCAATCTCTCGCCGAGCGTATGGACCAGGCCGAGCCGCAGCAGACCGGAGCGAAGGACACGACGCCGAAGGCCCAGCCAGAATTCGAAGGCGAACGAGGCCAAACCGCTGGCGGGCCAATTCTCAATACGACCCCCGTCGAACGACGCGTCGAACTCGAAAGCGTTCGACAGCGCGTCATTGACGAAGCCGAACGCGAAACCCAGCAAGCCAACCGCGCGGCGGCCGCCCACGAGACGAACGCCGCCAGCGGCAGCGAAGCGATTCCCTATCGCTCGCAAGAGGAGGCCCGCGTCGCGCGCGAGGCCGAGCGTACGGTCGAAAACAGCGCGTCGCGCACCATTCCATCCGATCCGAACCAATCCGAGGCTGTTCAGACCTTGCGTCACGAGCAACAGCGGGTGTTCAATCAGGAAGAGCGCGATCAGCAACGCCAAATCGATCTCGAAAACCAAGCACGGCTTCACCGCGAGGAAGAGCAACGACAGCGCGGCGAGCAAGATGCCGAGGGCGAATCGATGTGACGCGCCAAATCCCATTGCGACGCTGGTTTGGCAAAGATGGCACGCAAAAAACGTCAGTTGCGCGACGTGGCGGCGCTCGGATCAAGAAGCTGGTTTTTGTGCGGAAATCTTGAGTGGCTCGAGTGTCGGCTATCTGAGGCGCCGCCGACGTGCCCATAATAGCAGTTGTCGTCCGCCTGCGACCCGAAGCAGACTCTCCTGTCGCTCTGGTCAAGCCGTGCCGCGCCGCTCCTGTGCAGACAGCGTACTCCTTGGACCGCGATTCCCTACGAGCAGCCCTTGATCGCTTCCTGACCAAAGCGGTGGGAGAGACGGCAGGCGAGGTTGAAGAGCAGTCGCGCCAAGCCGCCTAAGGTCTGTCGGAACCCGGCATCGCTGTCCCTTCATGGCTTGTCGGCGCAACAAATCTGGGATATATATCCAGATATAGCATGGAGGATGCCGTGGGCAATGCCGCACAGAAGAGAGCGGTCCAGAATTACCGCGCGCGCCTGACGCAGCGCGGCTTCGCGCGCTTCGAGATCATGGCGCTCGAATCGGATCGTGATTTGATTCGATCGCTTGCCCGCCGCCTCGCCGAGGAAGGGCCAGCAGCGGAGCAGGTCCGTGCGGCCGTGAAGACGGCCGTCACGGGCGAGCCGCCCAAGTCGGGCGGCATCCTTACCGCTCTGCGGCGCTCGCCCTTGGTGGGGGCCGAACTCGACCTGTCGCGCTCACGTGAAGAGGGGCGTAAGGTCGACCTGTGACACGCTATCTTCTCGACACGAACATCATCAGCAATGTCGTGAAGCCGCAACCGTCGGAAGCGCTCCTCGGTTGGATGGCAGCGCGACGTGATGAAGATCTGTTTATCGCCTCGCTAACGGTCGCCGAAATCCGACGCGGCATCCTGGAGAAGCCGCGTGGGAAGAAGCGGGATGCTCTCGATGCTTGGTTCGCCGGCCCTGAGGGGCCGCAAGCCATCTTCTCGGGCCGCATCCTGTCGTTCGACGACAAGGCCGGTTTGATCTGGGCGCGACTCATGGCGGAGGGGAAAGCAGCCGGGCGACCTCGCAGCGCACTCGACATGATCATCGCCGCAGTCGCTGGCGCAATGGATTGTGTAGTCGTGACCGACAATGAAAAGGACTTCGCTGGTATCCCGTTCGTCAATCCAATGCGCGGGGCAGAATGATGTGGTGGCGGATAAAAGAAAGCTCGGGAGGGCAAGATGGCTGAAACCCAGATCGAGTGGACCGACTCCACATGGAATCCCGTCGCGGGATGTTCGATCGTCACCGCTGGCTGCACGAATTGCTATGCCATGGAGATGGCCAAGCGGCTTGAAGCCATGGGAGTCGAAAAATATGCCGGGCTGACGCGGAAGACCGGACGGCGCACTGTCTGGAATGGTGTGGTGCGCGAGGATAAGGACGCCCTGACGATCCCGCATCGGTGGCGCAAGCCCCGCAAAATTTTCGTCAACTCGATGAGTGACCTGTTTCACGAACGGGTCAGCAATGCCTTCATCATCAAGGTTTGGCGGGTGATGCGCGAGACGCCCCATCACAATTATCAGATCCTTACAAAGCGGCCGGAGCGAATGGCAGAGCTAGTCGCCACCAAGATCGGGGAAGTTCTGCCCAATGTATGGCTCGGAACCAGCATCGAGGACGTGAGTGTGGTCAATCGAATCGAGCATCTCCGCCGGGTGCCCGCCGCGATCCGCTTCATCTCCTTCGAGCCGCTGATCGGGTCCGTAGGCGCCGTCGACCTTCAAGACATCCATTGGGCGATCATCGGCGGAGAAAGCGGCAAATCCGCCCGTCCGATCCGTGAGGAATGGATCGACGAAATCTATGCCCAATGCCTATCGGCGGGTACGGCCTTCTTCTTCAAACAGTGGGGAACTTGGGGCAAGGACAACAAGAAGCGCTCGAAGAAAGCCAATGGCCGCGAGTATCGCGGACGGACGTGGGACGAAATGCCAGCCGCGCGGCAATTGGTCGCGTAAAAGGTCAAGATCGGGCGGGGAGGCAAAATGGTCGAGAAGCGATACGAATGGGCTGATGGCGCCACGCTCGAAGAGCATTCCCGGCGCAAACACAAGATCCTGCGTGAGTACATTTTCGACTATCTGACCGTTCGTTGCAAACTACCCCAGCAGGAGCGTTTCAGGCTCGCCATCGTCGACGGCTTTGCAGGGGGAGGCCGGTATCAGTGCGGCACTCTCGGCTCACCATTGATCTTTATCGAGGAATTGAAGCGTGCGGTCGAAGCAGTGAATACGCAGCGTGCGGTTCAGGGGCTGGGCGCCATCGAAGTCGAGTGCTTGCTCATATTCAACGATGCCAGCTACGACGCGATCGAGCTTCTGAAAACGCATGTCGCACCAATGCAGACCGACGTCGGGCAGAGCTGTCCAAAGCTGCATTTACGCATCGAGTATCTTAATGAATTCTTCGAAGCCGCTTACCCGAAGATCAAGGCGCTTCTAGAGAGGGGCCGGTATCGAAGCGTCCTGTTCAACCTCGATCAGTGTGGTCACAGCCACGTCGAGCGGAGCACCATCCTCGACATCATGCACTCTTATCCCGCAGCGGAAATCTTCTACACTTTCGTCATAAGTTCCTTGCTTGCCTTCCTTCAGAAGGATCAGCCCGAGCGCCTGCGAGCGCAGCTCGATCACCTTGGGCTTTCCGGCAACGACATCCAGGCGCTCGACGCCCTTATGAGCCAGAAGGATTGGCTCGGTACTGCGGAGAAGATCGTCTTCGACGCTTTCCGTCTCTGCGCCCCCTATGTCAGTCCATTTTCCATCAACAACCCCAGTGGATGGCGTTATTGGCTGATCCACTTCGCTAATGCCTATCGAGCGCGGCAGGTTTACAACAACATCCTCCATGACAATGCGAGCCTTCAAGCGCACTTCGGCCGGTCGGGTCTCAACATGCTGTCCTACGATCCCCGTCATGATGAAGGGACGCTCTACCTCTTCGATGATAACGGCCGTGCTTCGGCGAAGAATCAGCTCTTCGGTGATATTCCGCGCCTGGTGACCGAGGCTGGCGACGCCATCTCCGTGATGGAGTTCTACGAGAGCATTTACAACGTCACCCCGGCCCACGCCGATGACGTTCACGCGGCGATCATCGAGAACCCGGACCTTGAGGTGATTACGCCGGCGGGTGGTGAGCGGCGGAAGGCCAATACGGTCGGCGTAAATGACGTCATCAAGGTGAAGACCCAGCGTAGCTTCTTTCCCATGTTCCTGAACGCCGGCGTTGGTCGGAGTGGAGGAAAGAAATGACCGCACCTCCAGTTCCTTCGAACGAATACCAGCTCATCGGTCTGACCGAAGACGGCAACGCTGGCGATCTGTTGCTCAGTCTCGATCAGAAGCAGGGGCGCGTTCGGCTCCAGGCGCTCATTTCCGAGTGGCTGCGCATGGAAAACCTCGGCCTGAGCCTGGCCCCTACAGCCAGACTGCCGCGCCGTATCACGAATGGTCGAAGGAAACAGAGCCGTTCCCGTTGGCTCAGGTCATTGCTGCCTGGGGCGCATAGACAGCCTATATCAGTTCTCGTAGATCGTCGGGTGTGTCGACGAACATTTCGGCTTTGACTCCCGCCGTTCCCATTTCACCTTCGAATTTTTCTCTCAGCTCCGGTTCGTTTTGGAGCCTTTCGGCAATCACGTTTCGCAAAGCCTCAGTCTCGCTTTTCACTTCCAACGTCATTTTAAGCACGTCCCCATCGGCTCGCTCAGCTCGCTCGACTTGACCCGTCACCCCCGAAACGTCAGCGCTTACGGCTGTCGCCGCCGATGCCGCCGCCGGCTCGCTACCGGCGGAGGTCACTACGGCAACAGCCCCACTGACCGCGCGCTCCCCAATCGGCCTCGTTGTTTCCGGTCGTGGTTCAGTGCCTTGCACGCTCCCCCAGTCGCCGTCGCCGCCGATTTGTTCCGCGCGATCGGCGTTCAAGGCATTTCGCGCCGACACGATTTCCGCCCGCAGCTCGCGCGTCGCGTCCGCGCTTGCTCCCGGCCGTGTCAGAAGCCCGCGACGACGCTTCAACGGACCAAAACTCTCCGCTTCCGTTCGAAGGCGCCTGCAAAGATCGGCGATCGGCTCGTTTCGCGTCTCGTTCATGGCCGTAACGAAGGCCGCACGAAAAATCTCGCAATCTTCGAAAACGGCTTCCGCCGCCGCGATGACGCGCGCCAGCGCTGCGTCATGTTTCGAGCCGGACCCCAAGCGCGCCGCCAGAGGCTCCACTGGCGCAGACCATTGACTCTCCCCGACGGCTGGGATGCTCAGACGGCTTTTAAAGGCCGCCGCCGCCGCGACCTTTCGTTTATATCCGGCGTCCTTGAAGAAGTTGATCTTGCCGATCACCGCGGCGTAATGGCCGCGCACGAGCAACAACGACTTTTTCGAGTCGAGCCGCCGCAGCTCTTCCCCCGTCATCAGCGGCTCCAATTCCCAACGCCCCTGCGTCGACCGACTGGCGCGCGGCATCCCGCCGATGAAGCCGGCGCCGCCGACGGAGGTTCCCCAACCTTCGCGCCGCACCCAATGT
>Ga0265331_10000439_pt1 | contig 40937 bp, 36 predicted proteins | sample 41923metaG_FD_202088 | JGI IMG/M metagenome (GOLD analysis project Ga0265331, IMG submission 202088) | Rhizosphere microbial communities from Carex aquatilis grown in University of Washington, Seatle, WA, United States - 4-19-23 metaG | ecosystem: Host-associated > Plants > Roots > Rhizosphere... | reverse complement strand
TCGCGCGCGATTCCCTCGCCGCAATCGCTGACCGCCAGCGTCACCGTCTGGCCCGGGCGCAGGTGGGCGGCGGCCGGCGGCAGGTTGTCGGCGAGGGTCAGGGCGATGTCGATGGTGGTGCCCTCGCGGCCGTACTTGACCGCGTTGTCGAGCAGGTTTTGCAGCAATTGAGCCAGTTCGTCCTCCTGGCCGGCGATCGCCCCGACGCGCGGATCGATGGTGGCTGCCAGGGTCATGCCGCGGGCCTTGGCCAGCGGCTGCATCGCCTCGGCGGCGCTCTCGACGATGCGCCGGAGGTCGACGGTGGCGGACGGCGCCGAATGCTCGTTGAGTTCGATGCGCGACAGCGACAACAGGTCGGCGACCAGCCGGGCCATGCGCGACGCCTGTTCCCGCATGATGGCGAGGAAGCGCTCGCGCGCCTCGGCGTCGTCGCGGGCGGGGCCCTGCAGGGTCTCGATGAAGCCCAGCAGGGCCGACAGCGGCGTGCGCAATTCGTGGCTGGCATTGGCGACGAAATCGGCCCGCATCTGTTCCAGCCGGCGCACCGTGGTGATGTCGTGCAGCGCCAGGATGGCGGCGGTGCCGTCGGCGCCGCCCTGCCCCAGCCGCTCGACCCGGGCGATGAAGCTGCGTTCGACCGGCACCGGCAGGATGAACTCGGCCTCGGTGCCGCCGGCGCCGGCCAGCACCGCGTCGACCGCCTCCAGCACCTCGGGGTTGCGGAGCGCCGCCGCCAGGTCGCGGCCGGTCGCCTGGCGCCCCAGCGTCTTGCGCGCCGCCTGGTTCAGCCGCACCACCCGGCGGCCGTCGTCGAGCAGCACCAGCGGGTCCGGCAGGGCGTCGAACACCGTTTCATGCCAACGGGCGGCCGCTGTCAGCTCGCCCTGGCGCTGGCGCCACAGCCGGCGCAGATGGGCGATCGCCGACGCCAGGTCCTCGGCCGGCCAGGCGCGCCGCAGCCGTGGCGGCTCGGCATCCGGCCCCTCGCCGAGCGCGCGGACCCAGCGCCCGACCGCGTCCAGGTCGGCCAGGCGCGGCCACAGCGACAGCGCCGTCAGGGCGGCGATGCACAGCCAGCCGAGACCGGCGTCGAGCAGTTCCACCCGCCCCAGCGCCGCCAGGGCCAGCAGGACCGCCGCGGACGGCAGGGTGACCAGGGAGACGGCGCCGAGCAGGCGCTGCGGGCCGGACTCTCCCGGGTCCATCCAGCTAGCGCCCCTTGCGTTCGAAGACGTGGACGTTGGCGGCGCCGGTCGCGCGCAGCACGTCCATCGCCTTGGCCTCCTCTTGCTCGCCGCGCGCCGCCACCCACAGGATGACGCTGCCGGCGGCCAGGGCTCGGGTGAATGCCTCGGAATCGGGCAGCGCCGACACCTCGTCGAGCAGTTCCTTGGCGGCGGCGCCGCCGACGCCGGCGGCGATCAGGCCGGCGATCACCGCGCCCACCGGGCCGGCGGCCAGCCCGATCAGGCCGGCGGCGACCAGCGGGCCCTCGTATTTGAGTTCCCCGACCAGGGCGACCAGCACGTCCCTCCAGCCCTTGTCGCCGCCTCCGGCGGCGTCGAGGGAATCGTGCGACGACAGCACGGACAGGTCCGAGCGGGCGAAGCCGGCCTTGATCAGGGCGTCGACGGCGTCCTGGAATCGGTTGCGCTGGGCGAAGGTGCCGACCACCTCGCGGGTGGCCTGATCGTCGGTGGCGCTCAACTGGCCCCTCCTGATGTCCGTGAGCCTGGTATTCTGCGCCATCGCCGGGGCGATTCCTAGTGGCAGAGCGGTTACAGGCCGGCTACCCTGCGGACCATCAGCCCGGAGCCGCCCTTGACCGCACCTTCGCCGGACATCCCCGACGATGCCACGCCGATGATGGCCCAGTACCTGGCCATCAAGCGGGCCCATCCCGATTGCCTGCTGTTCTATCGCATGGGCGATTTCTACGAATTGTTCTTCGACGACGCGGTCAAGGCCTCGGCCGCGCTCGACATCGCCCTGACCAAGCGGGGCAAGCATCTGGGCGAGGACATCCCCATGTGCGGGGTGCCGGTGCGCTCCTACGAAACCTATCTGTCGCGCCTGGTGCGGGCCGGCTTCAAGGTCGCCATCGGCGAGCAGACCGAGGATCCCGCCCTGGCCAAGAAACGCGGCGCCAAGGCGGTGGTGGCGCGCGACGTCGTCCGCCTGGTCACCGCCGGCACCCTGACCGAGGACAACCTCCTCGACGCCCGCGCCCACAACTACCTGGCGGCAGTGGCCGAGGTGCAGGGCGGCATCGGCCTCGCCTGGGTCGACGTCTCGACCGGCGAATTCTCGCTCCAGCCGGTGGACGCCAAGGGCCTGGCCGCGGCGCTGGCCCGCCTGGCGCCGGGCGAGCTGCTGGTGCCCGAACGGCTGCTGGAGACCCCTGCCCTGTTCGACCTGTGGGGCGAATGGAAGACGGCGCTGACGCCGCTGGCGGCCGCCCGCTTCGATTCCGGCAACGCCCGCAAGCGGCTGGAGACCCTCTACGGGGTCGGCGCGCTGGACGGCTTCGGCGCCTTTTCGCGGGCCGAACTGGCGGCCGGCGGCGCGCTGGTCGACTATGTCGAACTGACCCAGAAGGGCCGCCTGCCGTCGTTGGCGATCCCGCGGCGGCTGGCCCAGGGGGCGGTGATGGAGATCGACGCAGCCACCCGCCGCAACCTGGAACTGACGGCGACCCTGGCGGGCGAGCGGCGCGGCTCGCTGCTGGCCACCATCGACCGCACCGTCACCGGCGCCGGCGCCCGCCTGCTGGCCGATCGGCTGGCGGCGCCGCTGACCGACATCGCCGCCATCGAACGGCGCCTCGACATGGTCGCCTTCTTTGTCGATCACGCCGATATCCGCGACCGGGTGCGGGACAGGCTTCGCGCCTGCCCCGACGTCGAGCGCGCCCTGTCGCGCCTGTCGCTGGGCCGCGGCGGGCCGCGCGACTTGGCGGCGGTACGCGATGCGCTCGCCTGCGCACCGGGGCTGCGCAATGTGCTGGCCGGCGCGGGTCTGGATTCGCCGCCGGCCGCCCTGGTCGCTGCCGCCAAGGGCCTGGGCGAGCATTCCGTCGTGGTTGAGCGGCTGAAGAACGCGTTGGCCGACGACCTGCCGCTGGCCGCCCGCGACGGCAAGTTCATTCGCCCCGGCTGCCATGCCGCCCTCGACGAGGCGAAGGTGCTGGAGACCGAGGGCAAGAACATGCTCATCCGTCTCGGGCTTCGTTACGCTAACGAAACTGGTGCGCCGGTCAAGGTCAGCCACAACAACATCATCGGCTGGCACCTGGAGGTGTCGGCCAAGCACGCGGACAAGCTGGGGCCGGATTTCATCCACCGCCAGACCATGGCCAATGCGGCCCGCTACACCACCACCGAATTGATCGAGCTGGCCAACCGCATCCAGGGCGCGGCGGCGCAGGCCCTCGAAATGGAGCAGCGGCTGTTCGACGACCTGGTCGCCGAGGTGCTGCTGCGGGCCACCGACGTCGCCGCCTGCGCCCGCGCCCTGGCGACGCTCGATGTCGCCGCGGCGCTGGCCGCCAAGGCGGCCGAGCACGACTGGGCCCGCCCGCTGGTCGAGGACGGCACCGCCTTCGCCATCGCCGGCGGCCGCCATCCGGTGGTCGAGGCGGCGCTGGCGGCGGCCCATGCCCCGGCCTTCGTCGCCAACGACTGCGACCTCGGCCCGGACGGCCGGCTGTGGCTGGTCACCGGCCCCAACATGGCGGGCAAGTCCACCTTCCTGCGCCAGAACGCGCTGATCGCCGTGCTGGCCCAGATGGGGGCCTTCGTCCCCGCCGCGTCGGCCCGCCTGGGGGTGGTCGACCGCCTGTTCAGCCGGGTCGGCGCCGCCGACGACCTCGCCCGCGGGCGCTCGACCTTCATGGTGGAGATGGTCGAAACAGCGGCGATCCTCAACCAGGCCGGTCCCCGCGCCCTGGTCATCCTCGATGAGATCGGACGCGGCACCGCCACCTTTGACGGCCTGTCGATCGCCTGGGCGGTGGTCGAGCAGCTGCACGAGGTCAATTGCTGCCGCGCCCTGTTCGCCACCCACTACCACGAACTCACCCGGCTGGCGGCGCGGCTCGGCAGCCTCGCCTGCCACCAGATGCGGGTGAAGGAATGGCAGGGCGAGGTGGTGTTCCTGCACGAGGTCGCCGGCGGCGCCGCCGACCGCTCCTACGGCATCCACGTCGCCCGCCTCGCCGGCCTGCCCGCCGCCGTCGTTTCGCGCGCCGAAGAAGTCCTGGCGGCGCTGGAGACGTCCGAGCAGGCGGGGGCGGTGGCCAAGCTGGCCGACGACCTGCCGCTGTTCGCCGCGGCACGGCCGAAGGCCGCCGCCCAGCCCGCGTCCCGGGTGGAGGCGCGCCTCGCCGGGGTCAATCCGGATGAATTGACCGCGCGCCAGGCGCTCGATCTGCTGTATGAGTTGAAGGGAATGGTGCGGTAGGCGCGGCAAGGGAAGCGAATCCGTCTGGCGGCGCCCCTGGCTGGCCACGTATACTCGCCGCCATGATCAAGATCCACGACCAGCGCGCCATCATCGATCGCCGCGTGCTCATCGCCCGCTTGACCGAGGTCACCGGCGAGGACCTGCCCAAGCAGAAGCGCCGCGCCCGCATCCTCGACCTGTTCAAGGCGTCGCTGGCCGACGGCCGCGCCGAGATCCGCCGCCGCTTCGACGTCAAGGGCAGCGGCGCCGAAACGGTGCGCGAATACTGCTTCCTGATCGACCAGATGATCCGCACCGCCCACGATTTCGCCGCCGAATTCGAGCTGCCGCGCGGCATGCGGACCGCCGGCGAGTCGGTCAGCCTGGTGGCGGTGGGCGGCTACGGCCGCGGCGAACTCAGTCCCCATTCCGACATCGACCTGCTGTTCCTCACCCCCTACAAGCGCACCCCATGGCACGAGCAGATGGTCGAATACCTGCTCTATTTGCTGTGGGATATCGGCCTCAAGGTCGGCCAGGCCACCCGCTCGGCCGATGAGTGCGTGCGCCACGCCAAGGCCGACATGACCATTCGCACGGCTTTGTTGGAAATGCGCTGGCTGTGGGGCGACCAGCAGCTGTTCTTCGACCTTCAGAACCGCTACCGGAACGAAGTCATCGCCGGCAGCGGCGAGGAATTCGTCGATTCGAAGCTGGTCGAACGCGATGCCCGCCACGAGCAGATGGGCGACGTCCGCTATGTGCTGGAGCCCAACATGAAGGAGGGCAAGGGCGGGTTGCGGGACATCCACACCCTCTACTGGATCGCCAAGTACCTCTACCGGGTCAAGGAAATCAGCCAGCTGGTGGAAATGGGGGTGATCAGCCGCGCCGCCGCCACCCGCTTCGTCAAGGCCCAGAACTTCTTCTGGACGGTGCGCTGCCACCTGCATTTCGTCACCGACCGGCCGGAGGATCGCCTCACCTTCGACGTCCAGCCGGAGATCGCACAGCGGATGGGCTACACCGACCGCCCCGGATCGCGCGGGGTCGAGCGGTTCATGAAGCACTTCTTCCTGGTCGCCAAGGACGTCGGCGACCTTACCCGCCTGTTCTGCGCCCTGGCCGAGGAACAGCAGAAGCGCAAGCCCAGGCTGCGCCTGACCCGCCTGCTGTCGCTGGCCAAGCGCTCGACCATCGACGGGTTCAAGCTCGAAGGCGGCCGGCTCAACGTCATCGGCGCCGATCAGTTCGAGAAAGACCCGCTGGCGATGATCCGCCTGTTCCATGCGGCGCTCGAACACGACCTGGACATCCATCCCCAGGCGCTCGACCTGGTCCACCGCAACCTGCGGCGGATCGATTCCCGCCTGCGCGAGCGGCCCGAGGCCAGCCGGCTGTTCATGGCCATGCTGACCAGCCGCAAGAACCCCGAGACGGCGCTGCGCCACATGAACGAAGCCGGCGTGCTGGGCCGCTTCGTCCCGGAATTCGGCCGGGTGGTGGCGCAGATGCAGTACGACATGTACCACGTCTACACCGTCGACGAGCATACCATCCAGGCGATCGGCATCCTGCACGCGATGGAGCGCGGCGAACTCAAGGAAGACCTGCCGATCGCCAGCGACATCATCCACAAGATCGACGGCCGCACGCTGCTCTACGTGGCGGTGTTCCTGCACGACATCGCCAAGGGCCGCGGCGGCGACCATTGCGAGATCGGCGCCGAACTGGCGCTCAAGGTGGGGGCCAGGCTCGGTCTTTCCGAGGCCGAAACGGAAACCGTGGCGTGGCTGGTGCGCCACCACCTGGTGATGAGCCGCACCGCCTTCAAACGCGACATCGACGATCCCAAGACCATCCACGATTTCGTTGCGGTGGTGCAAAGCCCCGAGCGCCTGCGCCTCCTGGTGCTGCTGACGGCGGCCGACATCCGGGCGGTCGGGCCGACGGTGTGGAACGGCTGGAAGGCCGGGCTGCTGCGGGAACTGTTCCTCCGCTGCGAGGAGCTGATGACCGGCGATCTGGTGGTGGCGCGCGAATCGAGGGTGCTGGCGGCGCAGAAGGCCCTGTCCGCCGAACTGGTCGCCAACGGCTGGCCCCAGGCGGAGATCGAGACCCACCTGGCGCGCGGCTATCCCAGCTATTGGACGCTGTTCGAGACGGCCACCCATCTGCGCCACGCCCGCCTGATCCGCACCGCCGAGGCGGCGCGCCAGCCGCTGACCGTCGATTCCCGCGTCGACATCCGCCGTTCGGTGACCGAAATCACCGTCTATACCGGCGATCATCCGGGGCTGTTCTCGCAGATCGCCGGGGCTATGGCGATATCGGGGGGCAACATCGTCGACGCCAAGATCGTCACCCTGGCCAACGGCATGGCGCTCGACACCTTCTGGATCCAGGACTTCGAGGGCGGGCCCTTCGACAAGCCGGCGCGCCTGGCCAAGCTGTCGGCGGCGATCGAACAGGTGCTGATGGGCCGCCTGCGCCTCGACCGCGAACTGGCGGCGCGGCGCTCGCGCCTGCCCGGCCGCGCCGCCGTCTTCAAGGTGCCGCCCAGGGTGATCTTCGACAACATGGCGTCGGCCACCCACACCCTGATCGAGGTCAACGGCCGCGATCGTCCCGGCCTTCTCTACGACCTGACGGCGGCGATGACCCGCCTCGGCCTGCAGATCTCGTCGGCGCACATCTCGACCTACGGCGAGCGGGTGGTCGACGTCTTCTACGTCAAGGACGTCTTCGGCCTGAAGGTGGCGCACGGCCGCAAGCTGCATCAGGTGAGGGACGCCCTGCTCAAGGCGCTCGACCGCGACGGCGGCGCAAATTCCGGCGTGGCGGCGGCCGAGTGAGGAGATGGAAGCGGAATAATCGCTCCGTCTCCGCCAAGCCCGAGCGGCGCCTGAGCCAGGGTTTCGTCTGAGTCAGGTTTCCCACGGAAACACCAGCCACACCGACTGGTCCACCGCGGTGACGAAGTCGTCGACCCAGGGCCGGCCTTCGGGCTTGGCGTAGAGGGTGGCGTAATGGGCCGCCGGCAGCAGGGCGCGCACCGCCCGCGCCGTCGTTCCGCTGTCGACCAGGTCGTCGACCACCAGCCAGCCGCCGCCGTCGCCCGTCGGCGCCTTCAGCACCTCGACGCCGCCGCGGCGGCGGTCGTCGTAGCTGGCGATGCAGACGGTGTCGACCAGGCGGATGTCGAGGTCGCGGGCCAGCAGCGCCGCCGGCACCAGCCCGCCCCGCGCCACCGCGAAGATGCCGTGGAACCGCGGCCGGCCGGCCAGGCGGGCGGCCAGGGCGCGGCAGTCGCGACGGATGTCGTTCCACGCAAGCGTTCGGGCGGTGGTGTCGTCGGCCATGGCGGCGCCATTAGACCCCAGCCGCCGGCGCCGACGCAATCGCCGCTCACAGCCTTTACCCTTTGTTGACCACTGCCGGGACAGGCTGGGGGCGGAACAACCGCAGGGGAAATCGATGGCCAAACACGTGCTGACCGCGCTCACCCCAGCCGAGGCCGAGGGCCGGCCGACAATCAACACCGGCGTGTCCATGGTCGGCATGGCGGGCGACGACTTTCTTTGCGCCCATTGCAGCCGGCAGATCATCAAGAGCTTCGACATGGGCAAGGTGCCGCCGGATATGGTGTTCGTCTGCGGCGCCTGCGGCGCCCACAACGGGGTGCCGATACCCGAGACGCATTAAAATCCCGCCATCGCCCGGACCGCGTCGGCGCCGTGGCCGGCTTCGCGCAGGGATCGGAGGGTCGCCGCCCGGTCGCGCTTGGCCAGGCGGCGGCCGTCGGCATCGGTGATCAGCCGGTGATGGTGGTATTCGGGCGCCGGCAGGTCCAGCAGCGCCTGCAACAGCCGATGGACATGGGTGGCGGCGAACAGGTCGACGCCGCGGGTGACCAGGCTCACGCCCTGGAGCGCGTCGTCGACGGTGACGGCCAGGTGGTAGCTGGTGGGGGTGTCCTTGCGGGCCAGCACCACGTCGCCGAAGGCCGCGGGATCGGCCGCCACCGGGCCGGCGGCGCGATCGTGCCACCGCAGCGGGCCGGTGCGCCGCAGCGCCTCGCCGACCGCCAGCCGCAGGGCGAAGGGGGCGCCGGCGGCGATGCGCGCCTGCCGTTCGGTCGCCGACAGCTGGCGGCAGGTGCCGGGATAGATCGGCCCGTCGGGTCCGTGCGGTGCGCCGGCGGCGTCGGCGATGTCCTTGCGGGTGCAGAAACAGGGATAGACCAGGCCCTCCGCGCCCAGCCGGTCGAGCGCCGCCCGGTAATCGGCGGGATGGTCCGATTGGCGGCGCACCGGCCATTCCCAGTCGAGGCCCAGCCAGGCCAGGTCGTCGAAGATCGCCTGGATGAATTCCGGACGGCAGCGTCCACCGTCGATGTCCTCGACGCGGAGCAGAAAGCGCCCCCCGGCGCGCCGCGCCGCCGTGAAGGCGAACAGCGCCGAATGGGCGTGGCCGAGATGCAGCAGCCCGGTGGGGCTGGGGGCGAAGCGGGTGACGACCATGGCGCCAGCATAGCACGGTGCCTGGCGGCTGCCGCGCGCCCCCCGAAATAGAGTTTCCCCTACGCGCGGGAAAAATTTACCTTCGCCGGAGTCCGGCAGCCGGGAGCGCACCAATGTCCAGCCCTGTCACCCTCGACGGCCCAAGCGCCGCGCCGGCCTCCGGCGGGCCGCCGCGCCAGCTGATCATCCTGCTGCATGGCGTCGGGGCGGACGGCGAGGACCTCATCGGCCTGGCGCCCTACATCGCCGAGGGCCTGCCCGACGCCTTGATCCTGTCCCCCGACGCCCCCTTTCCCTGCGACATGGCGCCGATGGGGCGGCAGTGGTTCAGCCTGCTCGACCGCTCCGGCGCGGCGTTGTCGGCGGGGGTGCGGGCGGTGGCGCCGATCCTGGAAACCTATATCGACCGCCGGCTGGCCGAAGCGGGGCTCGATGATTCCGCCCTGGCCCTGGTCGGCTTCTCGCAGGGCACCATGTTGGCGCTGGAAGTGGCATTGCGGCGGCCAAAGCCCTGCGCCGGCCTGGTCGGCTTTTCCGGCGCCCTGATCGAGCCCGAACGGTTGCCGGCGGAAATCCGCGCCAAGCCACGGACCCTGCTGGTGCACGGGGATGCCGACGAAGTGGTCAATCCCGCCTGCCTGCCCGCCGCCGAGGCGGCGCTGGCCACGGTGGGGGTGCCGGTGCTGACGAAGATGCGCGCCGGCTTGGGCCATTCGATCGATGGGCCGGGATTGGCGATGGCGATCGCCTTCCTGCGCCACTGCTTCGGCCTGGAGAGCGGTGAAACGTCATGAAACGGACATGGACCCGGACCGTCGATTTCTATATTTTGCGGTAGGTTAGCGAAGGAGAGGGTATTGGTAGCGCTGGAGAGCTATCCCGCCCTGGTGTTGAACGCGGATTTCCGCCCGCTCAGCTATTTCCCGCTGTCCCTGTGGCCATGGCAGGAGGCGGTGAAGGCGGTGGTCTCGGAACGCGTCAACGTCGTCTCGGAATACGAACGCGAGATCCATTCGCCGTCGTGGCGCATGCGCCTGCCCAGCGTCATTTCGCTGAAGGAATATATCGCGGCGACGCGGCGGCCGGCCTTCACAAGGTTCAACGTTTTCCTGCGCGACCACTTCTCGTGTCAATATTGCGGCCTGGGCTTCCCCACCCACGACCTCACCTTCGACCACGTGGTGCCGCGGTCGCGCGGCGGCAGCACCGTCTGGACCAACGTCGTCACCGCCTGTGCGCCCTGCAATCTGAGGAAGGGCAGCCGCCTGCCGCGCCAGGCCGGAATGCTGCCGCTCACCCCGCCGGTCGAGCCGACCTCAATGCGGCTGCAGGAGAACGGCCGCGCCTTCCCGCCCAATTACCTGCACCAATCCTGGCGCGACTTCCTGTACTGGGACAGCGAACTGGAGCCGTTCTAGGCGCACGAAAAAGCCCCGGACCCTGCGGCCCGGGGCTGTTTTCGCGAATTCCCGAATTCAGCGGACGAAGACCTGGACCTCCTCGGCGCGAATGCCCGAGCTGGTGGTCGACGACTGGCGCAGCCGCGATGCCGGCAGGCCCATGTTGGTGAGCGAGCGGGTCACCTGCTCGGCGACCCGGCGGGCGCCGGTGGTGCTGAGCGCCTGCTGGCCGGGGGTGGCGCCGTAGGGAGCGACCGCGACCACCTCGAACTGGGCGTCCGGGCGGCGGTCGAGCACGCTCTTGACCGCGGTGTAGAGCGCGCCTTCGTAGGCGACGTTGGGCTTGTCGAAGCGGATGGTGACCAGGGCGGCGTCGCTGGTGACCGGCGTGCGCGGCGCCGCCATCGGCGCCGCCTCGTACGCCGCGGCGGCGAGCCCCGATTGGCCGGCGAAGGACGACCCGTAGAGCTGGCCGTTCTTGATGGCGATGGCCAGGGTGTTGAGGTTCTGGCGCTCGTTGGCGATGTAGCGCTGCTGCCGCATCACGTCGTCGGACAATTCGGTGAGCAGGCGCTCGATCAGCACGACGGTGCGGTTGGTCTCGTCTTCGAGGATGCGCAACTGGCGGTGATCCTCGTCCACCGCGCCCGAAAGCTGGCGGGCGGCGCGCACCGATTCCAGCATGTAGGCGGCCAGGGCCGACGACGAGGTGACCTCGTTCGACAGCCGGGTCATCTTGAGGACGTCCTCGTTGATGCGGTCGAGTTCGCCCTGGGCGGCGTTCCATTGCTGATTGAGGATCGGGTTGCCCGGCGTGGTGCCGACCTGCAGGCGGGCGTCGATCGCGGCGATGGTGCCGTGATAGCGCTGGGAATCCGTCATGGTGTCGTTGCGGATGGCCTGGAGCGCCAGATTCTGCTTGGACAGCGTCGCCTGCAATTGCTGCAGGTCGTTGCGCAAGCTGCCCACCTTTTGGCCGACAAAGGTGCCGGTCGGCGCGCCCGCGGTGACGCCGGGCGGCTCGAAGCTGGAGTTGCCCAGCGAGGGTGGGTTGGCAGCGGCCGCGTTTTGGTCGACCGTACCGGTGGGCGGAAACAGGGCGTCCTCGGTGAACGTGCATCCACCCGCCAGGAGAACCGCGCACAAGGCGGCGGCATAGGTCGTCTTCAGGGCCATTGGGACCGTTTACCTTCAGCTCGGTTCAATCCACCGGGATAGCAAAACCAGCATTTGTTGTTGGAATCGTCTTACCCCCCATAAACCGTGGGCGGATTTTACGCAAACGGCAAGTTTCCCACAAGCCGCTTTTGCAGCGCTTCACGCCAGGGCGGCAACGATGTTTTTTGCCTGCGGCCCAAACCTCGATTCCGCGCTTGCGGCGGGCCGGCCCATTGTGTAATGTCCCGAACCTCGCCGGGCAGGGTCCGGCACGGCGCGCCCGTAGCTCAACTGGACAGAGCACCAGACTACGGATCTGGGGGTTGGGCGTTCGAATCGTCCCGGGCGCGCCAAATTCTCTCCATCAAATCAGTACACTCGGCCCGGTCTTCCGACGCCGGCCCCGTGGCCGAGCCCCGGCGCCCGCCCATGTCGTCGGCGAAGGAGCGGATCGGTATGCGACCCCGCATAATGGCGTTCGCGCGTCGCGCAAAGGGGGGGTACGTCCAGCGCTTACCCCGGCCTTAACCCGATGTGTCGTATCCCGGCCTGTCGAGCGGGCAGAGGGCGCACATGAGGCGGAAAGGTCGGGTTTTTCTCGGGGTAGGGCTGATCGGGCTGGGCGGCTGGACCGTGGTGCCCGGCCTGATCCATCCCATCAGCACCGATGCCATGATCAACGCCGAGGTGGTGACGTTGCGCGCGCCCATCGACGGCACCTTCGGCGCCTCGCCGCTGGCGGTGGGCGATCCGATCGAGGCCGGCCAGACGGTCGGGCGGGTTCATGCCTTCCGTCCCGATACGGTGCGGCGCGACCAGCTGGCGCTGGAGCTGGTCGCGCAGCGGCGCCTGGTCCAGGCCCTGATCGAAGAGGCGGCGGGCATGGCCGGCCTCGACCGCGACCTGAATGCCCGTGGCAAAGCCTATCGCGCCGCGGTCGAGAAGCGGCTGGCGTTGGGGGCGGTGGAAGCCGCCGCCCGCCGCGCCGGCGCCGAGGCCGTCCTGAGCCGGGCGCGGGCCGAGTTGGCGCGCAAGCAGGCGTTGCAGGCCAAGGACCTGATCGCCCCCGCGGCGCTGGAGGCGGTGCGTGCCGACGAGCGCGCAGCCTCCGCGGCGGTGGACGGCGCCCGCGCCGCAGCCGCCCGCGCTGCCGGCGAGGCCGACGCCGCCAAACACGGGGTCTTCATCGGCGACGGCTTCAACAACGTGCCCTATACCCAGCAGCGCCGCGACGAGTTGCGCCTGAATCGCGCCGCTCGCCGGGTGGAGGCGGCGCAGGCGGCGGTCAAGGCCGCCGAACTGGACCGCCAGTTCGCCGCCGAGGCGGAGGCGGTCAAGCGTAGCGTCGATGCGGTGCTGCACTCTCCCGCCTCCGGGGTGGTGTGGCAGCGCTTTGCCGCCGAAGGCGACGGCATTCGGCTGGGCGACCCGGTGCTGGGGGTGATCGACTGCCGGTCGCTGTTCCTCACCGCCGTGCTGCCCAAGCGCTTTTTCGCCGATCTTCGGGCAGGGGATCGCGCCGGGGTCAGCCTGCAGGGCAGCGACAGCCCGGTGGCGGCGGTGGTGCAGTCGGTGCGGGCCGCCGGCGGCACCCAGGCCACCCCCAACACCGCCGTTTCCCCCGCCGCCGAGGAGGGCCGCGACATCATCGTCACCCTGGCGGTGCACGACCACCGCCTCGGCCGCCGCGCCGACAACCTGTGCCAGGTGGGGCAACAGGCCAGCGTCACTTTCGCCATGCCGGCATTGCAGCCGTTCTTCGAGGCCGTCGCCGGCCGCGCCGCCGAACTGGTGCGACGGTTGGGGGGAGGGGGCGGCGATCGACATCCTGCCTGACCTGGCAGCGACCCTGGTGCTGAGCGGCGTGGCGCTGCTGGTGCTACCCGGCCTCGACCGCCGCGACCACCGGGCACGCCGGGCGGTGATGGCGATCAACATCCTGGCAGCGCTACGCTACCTGGCGTGGCGGGTGGAGGACACGGTGCCGCCGCTGTCCGCCGACCCGGTGGCGCTGTGGATGTGGCTGGTGCTGGCGCTAGAGACGCTGTCGCTCGTCCATCTCGTTCTCACCGCGCTGTTCCTGACCCGCCGCACCGACCGCCGCGCCGCCGCCGATGCCGCCGAAGCCGGGTTGCGCGCCGCTTCCAGCCATGCCGCCGTTGACGTGGTCATTCCCAGCTACAACGAGCCGATGGAGGTGCTGGAACGCACCCTGGTGGGGGCGCTGGCGCTGGACTGGCCGGGTGAGGTGGCGGTGTGGGTGCTTGACGACGGCCGCCGGGCCTGGCTGGCCACGCTGTGCGCCGATCTCGGGGTGCGTTGGCAGCAGCGCGACGGCAATGCCCACGGCAAGGCCGGCAACGTCAATGCCTGGCTGGCGGCGACGGCAGGCCGCGGCGCGCCGGTGGTGATGGTGCTGGACGCCGATTTCGTTCCGCAGCGCCACTTTCTGTGGCGCACCGTCGGATTGCTGCAGGAGGCGGGGGTGGGGCTGGTGCAGACGCCCCAGAGCTTCTTCAATCCCGACCCCATTCAGATGAACCTGCTGTGCGGCCCCACCCTGGCTGACGAGCAGCGCTTCTTTTATCACGAGGTCCAGCCCTGCCTGGACGCCTGGGGGGCGGCGTTCTGCTGCGGCACCTCGTTCGTGGCGCGCCGCCCCTGCCTCGACGCCATCGGCGGCATCCCCACGGACACGGTGACCGAGGACATGATGACGACCTATGCGCTCAATCGCCTCGGTTGGCGCACCGTCTGGCTCGACGAGCCGCTGTCGGCCGGTCTGGCGGCCGAGGGTTTGGCCGAGTTCCTCAACCAGCGCGCCCGCTGGTGCCTGGGCACGGTGCAGGCGCTGAGGCTGCCGTCGAGCCCGCTGCGCGCCTCCGGCGTCCCGGCGATGAGCCGGCTGGCCTTCGTCAACGCCCTGCTGTTTTGGATCGTCTCGTTCCCGTTGACCCTGGCGTCAATGCTGGCGCCGGCGATATTCTGGTGGACCGGGGTGCCCGCCTTCCTTGCCCAGCCCGGCACCTTTCTCGGCCATTTCGCCCCGCGCTTCGTCGCCGAGGCGGCGGCGCTGTGGTGGGCGTCCGACGGGGCTATCCTGCCGCTGCTGTCGGGGGTGGCGGCATTGCTCACCGCGCCCTCGGCCATCGGCGCCACGGTGATCGCATTGGCGCGGCCGCAGGGCCAGCGCTTCAAGGTCACCCTCAAGGGCGGGGATCGCACCCGGGTAGTGGTTCACTGGCGGCTGGCGGCATGGATCGGCGCATTGATGGCCGCCATCGCCTCGGGCATGGCCATCGACCAGTTGGACGGCCTCGCCGTGCTGCCGCCGGGCGCCAGCCGGGGCGTCAACACGCTTTGGAGCGCCTACGCCCTGGGTTTCCTGTTCCTGGCGCTGCTGGTGTGCATCGAGGTGCCGCGCCGGCGCCCCCACGAACGCCTGCCGATGGCGGAGCCGACGCGGCTGGCCCGCGGCGGGTGGCGGCTGGAGGCGACGCTGGAAGACTTGTCGCTGACCGGCGCGCGGCTGCGGCTGGCGGCAGGCGATGTGGTGATCGCGGACGGAGACGGCCTGGCGGTGGAGATTGCCGAGGTGGGAACGCTGGCGGTGGCGCTGGTCCGCCGGCATGGGGACCACCTCAGCCTGCGCTTCGTCGGCCCGCCACCGGTCCAGCGCCAGGCTCTGCTGCGGAAGCTCTACACCGGCCCCGCCGTGTTGCGGCGCCAGACGCCCGACCTATTCCGCGCCCTCCGTCGGGTACTGAGGCGGTCGTTCGTGGCGGAGGATTAGGCCTTTCGACGCTCTTCGCGGCCCTTTGTCCGCGGTCGGCGGCTCGGCGGATGGGCATTTGGTCCGTCATTCGTCCGACAAATAGCGCAAGGAGGGCAAATCATGCCGATCCCTCATCGGCCTCCGGATCCGGGGGTTGGGCGTTCGAATCGTCCCCGGCGCGCCAAATTCTCTTTATGAAATCCCAACGATTTGGGCTGGCGGCGGGTGGTCAGGGCTGCGGCCGGCCATATCCCCGACACGTCACGCGTCCTTCTTCATCACCCAAAACTTGTACATGCGGCCGAACAATGCCGGATGCCGCGTCTCCAGGCGGTTCCAGTTGTCGAGCGAGGTCATTGCCTCATCCTCGGGGAAATTGCTGCGGTATTCGTCGGCAATCGCCGATTGCGGCAGGGAGAAGCCGAGAAACCGCAAACCCAATTGATCAAGTGTCGCGCCGATCTTCGGCAGCGTGAAGCGATGCTCCTGAACATGAAACAGCAGGTCCCGGCAGTGGCTGGCGGTGAAGAATCCTTGCTGGAAGTAGCAGGCTGACAGAGGATGGCCGGGTCTATGGGCCAGGATATCCCGCCGGAAGCGCCGTATATCGGCAATCGTCGCGCTATAACCCCGCTCGGCGATGTAGGCGCGTGCCGGCGCCAACTGGCGGCGGCCAAGTTCGCTGTACAGCGCGACGTACATCACCCCCTTCGGCTGCAGCAGCGATGCCAGCACCCTCCAGCCGGCGACGGGATCTTCAAGGTGATGCAAGACGCCCACCGCTTCGATGACGTCGAAGGTGCGACCGATTCCACCCAATTCGAGGATGTCGGCCTGGGCGTAGTCGATGCCGGTGACGCCATGCGCGCGGGTCTGGCGGATGGCAACCGCGAGGCTGGCCCGGCTGAAATCGACGGCAAGCACGTCGACATCGCGGTATTCCGTCGCCGTCATGATCGGATGGAGGCCGGTACCGCACCCAGCCACCAACACCGAAACCCGGCCCGGCCCGAACGTCACCTCCGGTCGGCTGGGCAGTGCCGAGACAAGCGCTTCAGGCGCCCGTCTGTGGACGGGCAGATTGATTCGTGTCCAGCGCGGAAAGGGGTTTTCCTCATACTGGCCACGAACAGCCTGTGAGGTACGGTCGACAATCGGCGTCAGCGTCCTGATGCCTTCGGCAATGCGCAATTCCTCGAGCGGCTCCTCGACCTGAAGGCGGATCAATGCGGCGAGTTCGGCCGGCCACAAACGCCCTGTCAACCGGTCGGCCCCGGGCAGCCGATGAAGCGGCCGATAGGCGCCGAGCAGCGCCACCAGCGCCGGATCGACCGTCATGTCGTCCAGGCCGGCGGTGACGTTCGCCTGCAGATGGGCCACCGCCGCGGCTTCCGCCTCGGTTTCGTAGAAAACGTATTCATTGAGAAAACACTGGGCCGCCAGCGCGGCGCCGACCGCCAATGCCCCTTGCGGCAGCGGCCCGGCTTCAGCCGCCCCGAGCATGGCGCGGCGCAGCTCCGTCAACATGCGCTCGAAATCGACGTCGCAGACCACTTCCAACTGCAGCAACGCCAGCGTCAGGCGGCACCGCGCCAGCGCATCGACGGCTCCGCCCAGCCGCCATTTTCCCTCCAGCAGTCGCGCGACCTCCGGCTGCGCCCTGGCGGCCCGCCACAGGGCGGGGGCGATTGCCGCGGCACCGACGTTGGGATGGGCGATCAGCGCCAGCAGCAAGGTCTCGGTATCGGCGTCGAGAATTGTGAAGTCGCTCTCGCCGATCACGGCGGCCAGGCGCAGATACGCCTCGACGTTTTCGGGTTCGGCGATGATGGCCTGACGGTACGCGCCGACCGCCTCGCCTCGCCGTCCCGAATCGCGCAGGACCGTGCCGAGATTCATATGGGCGCCGGCATGCCCGGGATTCAGCGCGATGGCGCTTCGCAGGGCGGCGACGGCGGCGTCCCGGTCGCCGAGACGACCGAGGACGGTGCCGAGGTAGAAATGAGCGTCAACGCAATGTGGCCAACGGTGTGCGACGGCCCGGAAATGGGCCACAGCCTCCGTCGGCTGCCCCTGATCCACCAGGTGAAGCCCGTGTTCGAGAAGCCTGGATTGTTCCCGAAATTCGGCACCATCCCGAAATGTTCCCATCAGGTCTGCCATGGCAGGTTGTCCAAATTAGGCGCCGCCCTGATCGGCCGCGGTGTGGAAGCCGAGCCAAGCCTCATCGTGCTCCCGCCAGCGAGCCTCAATGTCCTCGGACGACAAATATCCATGATCGGATCTGCCGGGGCCAGACGGAATTTAGCCGGCGATTCCGGCCAACGCACAGATCACCTGCCAGGACTCGTCGTCGATCGGCGTCACCGACAGGCGCGACTGGCGGACCAGGGCCAGGCCGGAGAGCCGGAGGTCGGCCTTGATCTCGGCCAGCGTGACCGGCCGGGCGACGGGCATCACCGGCCTGACGTCGACCGCCACCCAGCGCGCTTCGGCATCGGTGGGATCGGGATAGGCTTCGCGCACGATCTCGACGACGCCGACCACCTGCCTCTCGGCGACGGAGTGGTAGAAGAACGCGGTGTCGCCGACGCGCATGGCCCTGAGGTTGGCGGCGGCCTGGTGATTGCGCACGCCCGTCCAGGAATCGATCCCGGCCCGAACCTGATCGTCCCAGGACCAGCTTTCCGGCTCCGACTTGATCAGCCAGTGGTTCACGTGGCGCCTCTTCCAGTCCGCAATCGTGACCCGCCCGCCGCGGTCACGCGTTCATCCAGTCGGGCGCCATCGTCTCGACCCGATTGCGGCCGTTTTCCTTGGCGACATAGAGCGATTTGTCGGCCCGGCGCAGCATGTCCTCAAGCGTATCCTCGCCGCCGCAATAGCTGGTGACGCCGATGCTGATGGTCACCCGGACCTCGCCGCCCTTGATGATCACCGGCGCCGCGGCCACCCTGCGGCGGAGGCGTTCGGCGACCGTCAATGCGGTGGAAATATCGGCGTCGGGCAACAACACGGCGAATTCCTCGCCACCATAGCGGCCGAAGATATCGTGGGTTCGCAGGACCGCGCGCCCGGTCGCGGCGATGAAGCAAAGAGCGCGGTCACCCGATTCGTGGCCGTAGGTGTCGTTGACGGCCTTGAAACGGTCGACGTCGAGCATCAGCACCGAAGCCGGCAGCTTGTCGCGATGGGCGCGCGACAGGGCCCGGCCGGCCGATTCCATGAACGAACGCCGATTGAGGATCTCCGTCAGCCCGTCGACGGTGGCCAGCGTGCGCAACGTCTCCTCGACCCGCTTGCGGGTGGTGATGTCGGCCGCGGCGGCGACGTAGCCGACCACGTCGCCTTGCGGCCCCTTCAGCGGGGTCACCGACAGGTCGACCGGAAATTGGCTGCCGTCGCGGCGCACATAGGTCCACTCGCGACCCTTGAACATCCGCTGGCTGACGTAATGGGCGAAGACCGCCATGCCGCTGGCTACCACGTGGGCGCCGATGCCGAGATGGTGGGCGCACTCGGCCAGCTCGGCCGACGCGTGGAATTGAATGATGTTCAGGCGGCCGATCGCCTCGGCGGCGGTGTAGCCCAGCAGGGCTTCGGCGCCCCGGTTGAACAGCGTGACGGTGCCGCCAAGGTCGGTGGCGATGATCGAGAGATCCTCCGCCGCATCGAGAACCGCGTGCAGATGCGCGCTCGCGGCTTGCAGGCGGTCGAGGATGCGGTCGGTCTCCTCGAATTGCTGAACCACCAGCTGGGCGGTGAGTTCCGCCGCGGTGCGGGCGGTGCGGATTTCGGAGCGAAGGATCTCCTGCTCCGCGGTCAGACGAATCGCCAGCTGCGATGGCGCGGGGTCGACAGATATGGCTTCCATCGGCGGACGCCTCACACCAGCAGGCGGACGTGCGCGAGGCTGTTTCCGCGCGCGACCGAGTGGACGGTGCATACCAGGCAGGGATCGAACGAGCGCACCACATGGCCGACCATCACCGGATCGGCCGGATCGGGCACCGGCACGCCGATCAGCGCCTGCTCCCATGGTCCGCGAACACCCGCCGCGTCCCGCGGCGACGCATGCCACGCGGTCGGCGGCACGATCTGGTAGGAGGCGATCTGGCCGCCTTCGAAGCGCGCCCAGTGGCCGAGGGCGCCCCGTGGCGCCTGGATCAGACCATATGCGGTGCCGTCCCCGATCGGCGGCGGAACCACGTAGCCCGATCCTTGGGCCACTTCCGTCAGCTGCGCGAACAGTTCTTCCATCAGCCGCAACGTCACGACCGGCCGTGTCAGGCGGGCGAGCTGCCGGGTCAGCGCCGAGGCGCCGCCATTCGAGACCAGGTCGCGAAACAGCGGAATGCCGGCGATCACCGCCTCGGCCAGCGGCCCGGTCTCGGCCGGCAGGCCGCGGTAGCGCGGCGCCTTGGCCCAGGAATAGCCGCCATCGGTGCGGGCCGGCCGGGTAACGCCGTCGCCGGGATGCCGGGGACCTTCGTCATCGGCGTACCAGGCATGGGAAACGTCCTCGGTCACCAGCGCCTGGTCGAACGGCTCGACGAGTCCGCCATCGACGAACCCGGCCGGCACGGCGGAACCGGGGGCACCGAACGACAGGTATCGGTCATGGGCGCGGCCGATGCGGTCGAGGCCGACGTCGCGGCCATAGCACAGCAGGCGGCCGACGTCGCCCTGGCGATGGGTCTTGTCCTCGGCCAGCCAGGCATCGAGGTCGGCGGCGCTGCCGATTTCGCTCCAGCGGGACAGGGGGCAACCCAACACCCGGTCCTCGTACCAGCGGCGGAACTCGGCCAGAACGATGCGGCACGTCAACAGGTCGGACGGCATCGGCGTGAAGGTGACGCCGCCCGGAACCATCCATGACGAATGGGGCCACTGGCCCCCCAGCACGGCGACGATTTCGACGATGGTCCGGGTCGCCTTGATCGCCTCGACCACCGCGCTGCCGTTGAGGGGGGCGTAGCGGCCCACCGCCTCGGCGTGCCAGCGCCGCTTGCCATGGGCGGCACCGGCGAAGTCGGGCATGAACATCAGCAGGGACTGCCGGACGTCGCTCTGCACCTGCTCGGCCATCAGCCCGAGATCGCGCAGGCGGTTGCCGTTGTCGGGAACCGTCGCTCCGCTCGCCATGTCCAGCGTCCGCGCCGCCGCCAGCAGGTGGCTGGTGCTGCAAATGCCGCACAGGCGGGGCGTGACCACCAGCGCGTCCATGGCGCCTCGGCCAACGAGGAGGTTTTCGAAACCGCGGTAGAGGGTGCCGCAGGCCCAGGCGTCGACAACCACCTTGCCTTCGATCGCGATCCGGATTTCCAGATCGCCCTCTACCCTGTTCAGCGGAATATTGACGAGTTTCCTGGCCATTACCACCCCTGTCGTCCGCCCGCTCAGATGCGGGTCTGCCGTTTTTTCAGTCTCTCCGGCGCCGCCGCCGCCGCCATGCCCTTGTATGCCATGTAGTGGGCACGGCTGACGCCGCGCGGCAGGTCGAGAGGGATGCCCTCGATGTTGCGCGTCGCGAAGAAAGGATAATCGGGCGGGAAGGCGGGCGAGGTGCAGCCGAAGCAGGGCACGCCGACGCGGGTCTTCGACGAGCGGCCGTTCCACAACGCCTTGTTGCAAGGCCCGCCGACCAGCGGACCATGGCACCCGCGGTGGAAGAACAGGCAGCCGCGCGTGGCGAGTTCGTCCTCCTCGACGCGGTACTCGTGGTACTCGTTGCGGGTGCAGCCCTGATGGACCATCAGTCCGTACCATTCGAGCGGACGGTTGAACTCGTCCAGTTCGATCGGGGAGCCGGCGGCGAGCGCCGCCAGGGTGCAGGCGAGAACGGTGTGGTGCACCGGGCATCCGGCGAGATTGATCACCGGCTGTCCCGAGCCGGCGACGAAATCCGCCGGCAGCAATCCGCCCCGCTGGGCCCGCCGGAATTGCAGGCCGGAGGCCTGGGTCTCGCTGCCGGCGCCGAATCCGCCGAACGCGGCGCAGGTGCCGGCGGCCACCACGGTGCGGGCGACGCCGCACAGCGCCGCGACCACATCCTTCTTCGGCCGCCCGTCCCGGGTATCGAACAGGCCGGAGCCGTCGGGGCCGAGTATCACCGAGCCTTCGACCACCAGGATGTCGAGCGGCAATTGTCCGCCGGTCAGCCGGTCTTCCAGCGCCCGGTGCTCGGCCGGCGACACGTTGGAAAACGACGGATGCCATAACGGGTCGATGGACAAAGGGCCGGTGAGATCCGCGATCCCAGGCGATTCCGCGCCGAGCAGCGACATGGTGTCGCCGCCGCAGCCTCCGCACTGAAGCCAATACAGCGTCTGCAATTCCCGCCTCCCAAACCGGTGCCGCACAGGGTGCGGCATCGTCACCCCGCCCGGTTATCTTCCGTGGCTTTGGGGCGCGACGATAGGCAGGATAACACGGTGAATCGAATATCCGTATCCCGCATTATCTGGTTCGGGACGATGTCAGCGATCAAGAGAGTCGCCGATCCCCCTCCCGCCGAGCGGGAGAGGGTCGCGGCGGTCCCTACGCGACGAACTTGGCCTTCGATGCGGCCAGGCGCATGTCCATGTTGCGGCCGCGATTGACGTGGTCGTCGATCTCGGCGGCGCAGCCCAGCATGCGGGCGTACAGGAAGATGGTGAAGGCCGCCCGTTCCAGCGCCTCGCCGGGCAGGGCGCCGCTGTGATAGGGCTGCCACAGGATCTTGAGCAGCAGCGCGGCGATGACGGCGTCGACGTTGATGCAGTACACGGTGCGGGACACCCCCGCATCGAACAGAGACTGCACCAGCGCCTGATAGTAGGCGTGGAAGACGTTGTACTCGCCGCGCTGCTCGAACAGCTTCTTCACGTAGAGTTCGCGCGGGTCGAAATTGACCGGCTTGTCCTTGAATACCGGGTGGTTGACCCCGGGGATCTTGCGGATGTCGCTGCCGACCGACTTCTTGTCGCTCTTGTCGCGGGCGTAGTCGGCGGCGTAGCGGCCGGTCATGGCCACCAGATCCAGCCCATGGGCGGGATCGGTGGGATCGTTCAGGCCGGTGTCGCGGAACTGGTCGATCAGGAAGGCGATGCCCTCGTAGCCGTTGCCGCCGTGCGAGTAGCCGCAATGGGTGAGGAAGCCGACCATCGCCTTGTTGAGCTGTACGCGCTCGGGGGTCTCGGGGCCGTCGGCCGACACCGCGCCCTTCGCCCCCTGGGCCGAGATGGTGCCCGGGCCGTTGGACAGCAGCAGCCCGACCAGCGTCTGGAAGGCGAACAGGGTGGCGGGATCCGGCTCGCGCCCCAGCAGGGCCACGTAGGCGATCTCGGTCAGCGAGCGCTGCCCCAGGATCTCGGCCATGGCGATGCCGCAGAACCGATCGGGCTGGTGGCGGTCGGCATCGACCGAGGCGCCGATCAGGGTGCCGAACAGTTTCATCCACCACGGCAGCGACTGGGCGGTCAGGCGCGAAATGCGCTTGCGCATCAACGGGCCCCAGGCCAGGGTGGTGGTGATCGCGGCCAGCGCCGCGTCCGCCGTCGGGTGTCCGGTCAGCCGCCGCAGATGGCGGACGAACACCGACTTGCCGCCGCGGCGTTCCAGGCCTGCCAGCATCGCTTCGGCCTTGGCATCGGGGCTGTCGGCCATCAGCAGGGCGCGGGTGGCCTCGTCGGTGGTCACCAGGCCGAGGTCGAAGGTCTCGTCCAGCGCGTTGCGCAAGCCGGCTTCGGCGAACTGGCCGATCAGCGCCTGGGCCGCCTTCCGCGCCGCGTCGGCCCGCCGCGGGCCGATGATGCTCGCGGCTGCCGCCAGGACGCTGTTGGGGGCGTTGCCGGCCAGACGCGACGCTTCCGCCGCGGCCAGGGCGGGCTCGCCGTAAAGATTGACCTCGGAGCCGATGGCGACGTCGACCAGCGCCCGGTCGTTGGGGCCGCCGGGCTCGTGCAGCAGCGCCAGGCCGACATTGCTTTCCATCGCGTACTGGGCGGCGTCGAGCACCGATACGCCGTTCAGGCTGGTGATCTGGCTCTTGGCGTCCATTTGCGAGGCGCCGGAGGTGTCCTTCATCGACTGGCGCGGAAAGATCGCTCCGACCTGGCGGTTGAGGGCGGCGATCTGCTCGTGATAGGGCGCCATCGCCGCGACCACCGGCATGTCCAGTTCCGGCGGCAGCGCCAGGCCGGCATTGGCGCCGAACCACGGCTTGAGCGCCAGGCTGCCCTCGGGCGCGAAGTCGGGACGGGCGGCGTTCTCGCGCATCACCATGGTCAGCGCCAAAGGGATGTGGGCGATGTTGGTCACCACCGCGCCGCGTTCCGAGAACACCGGGTTTTCCGGGGTGAACACCCCGTCGACGCCGAATTTCTCCTGAAACCAGCGCTCCTTGGTGGCTGCGTCGTCGCTGCCGCCGGCCATGGCGCCGGCATGGCCCACCGCCCGGGTCAGCTTGGCCTTCCAGCGGCCGACCACGCAGGCCACCACCGGCTTGGTGAAATCGGCGTCCAGCTCGTAATGGCCGCCCGGCTCGATGTACAGCACGGCGGCCTTGCTGCGGGCGTCGTTGGCCAGGGCGAAGGCGAATTCGGGCGCGGCGAAATGGATGTAGACGTCCTTGCCGCTGGAAATCAGCGTGGTGGTGCCCCAGCCGCCCATGCGCAGATAGGTGGCGATGGTGGTGGTGAAATTGCCCGAATTGGAGAACAGGGCGATCGAGCCCTTGCGCAACGCCTCGGCCGGGTGGTCGCCGCCCAGCGCGCCGCCGATGCGGACCTCGTTCCAGGCGTCGGCCACGCCCAGGCTGTTGCCGCCGAAGATGTCGATGCCGTTCTGCTGGCCCAGCGCCCGGATCTCGCGGGCGTCGTGCACCGACAGCTTCTCGGTGACGATGAAGATCTTGCGCAGGTCCGGATTGACCCGGATCAGCTCGGCGACGCCGTCGCGCGCGCCCGACGGCGGCAGGTAGACCACGCCGCAATTGAAGCGATGGCCGTCGGCCAGCCCTTCGCGCACGTTGTTGTAGACCGGTATCGGACCGATCGGTGTTTCGAGGACATGGCCGCGGCGGCCCGGCGAGGTGCCGAAGACCACGTTGCCGCCGGAATAGGCATGCCCGACCGGGGTGACGTCGCTGGATTCGCCGCCGAGGATGTTGAGGACGCAAATCCGGTCCTCACGGCTGGCGATCTGCGACAGCGAGCTGATGCCAACGTAATAATGGAAACCGCCAACGCCTTGCTTGTACATCGCGAGACCTCTTATTCGAACCGTTAGGCGCCCCGCGCCGATCCAAGCTTCGCCGCCACCTGCTCCCGGCCGCCCGCCTTCATCCAGCCATCCGCCATCTGTGCGTAGCGGATGACCTCGCTCATGTCGGAATCGAAGCCGAAGAAGCGGTAGGGAAGCCCCAGCGCCTCCAGGGTGTCGCGCATCGCTCCCATGCCGCGGACCAGGTTCGGCCCGCCGCGGCCGGCCACGACATAGAGCGGCGTCGGCCCGTGCTTGCTGAAATGCTCGCGGAGGGCGTCGGCCATGGCGCGGAAGGTCTCGAAGATGTCGGTGTTGTTGGACTTGCCGCCGATGACGAACAGGACGTTGCTCTGCTTCAGCCAGTGCCTGAAGCAGATCCGCGCCACCTCGCGCATCTTCTCATAGGGGGGATTGCCGCCGAAATCCGACGAGATGATGGCGTCGTCGCCCAGCAATTCGGTCACCAGCGAGTTGGCGCCGCCGCCGAACGTCGGGGCCAGGATGGTGCCGCCGGAATTGATGACGTAGACGTCGCTCTGTCCCTGGTAGGTGCGGAGCTGGTTGATCTCGTGCTCGAAGTCGGAATAGTCGACGGCGGCCAGGTGGGCCGGCAGGTCCAGACGCTCGACCCTGGGATCGTCGCGGTCGAAGCCGCACTTGAAGTCGCAGGCGATGGGCGAAAGCCGGCCCTTGGGCCCGGGGCTCATGCGGATCGGGTTCAGCTCCAGCGTGGTCATGCCGTAATTGTGGAACAGCTCCCACAGTTTCGGCAGCGACTGCACCAGCGGCGAGATGATGCTCTGCGGCGCGTTGAGTTCCGACAGCGCGTTGGCGACCACGAAGGCCTTCAAGCCGGTCAGCGGGTCGAACGGGATCTGGGCCACCAGGCTGCGGTCGACCTCCTCGATGTCCATGCCGCCGTGGAAGGTGAGCGTCATGGTCGGCGCGCGGAAGTGGGTCGAGTCGGTGATGGAGAAATAGACCTCGTGCTCAGCCGGCACCGCGCCCTCGAAGGTGACGCCGTTGGCCTTGGCCAGGGTGTGGCCGACCTTGTGCTCGACGAAGTAGAGCCGCTCCTTCTCCTTCAGCGCGGTCTTGAGGTCGGAGGCCCGGCCCAGCAGCCCGGCCTTGCCCTTCTTGCCGACGCCGCCCTTGAACATCGGCTTGATGAAGATCGAGCCGTGCCGCTCGATCAGCCCCTTGATCTCCGCCTCGCTCGCATCCCGTCCCAGCACTTCGGCCGTCTGGAATCCTACGAACTGCAGGAGCCGCGACCCATGATACATGCCTGTGATCTGCATGTTGCTCTTTCGATGGCCTGAGTGAAACCCGGCGGGGACCCTACCCTCCGGAAAGCGCGGAGTATACGGTTTTATTCGGATGCCGTCGGCGCCCGCCGCAGCAGCAGATAACGCACACCGAAACCTGCGGCGATGGGAATGCCGACGCACCCCGCGAAAACGACGCGGCTGACCCAGGTGTCGCCGAGTGACGGCTCCATCGCCATGAAATAGAACGCGCCCATGGCGACTGCGGCTGCCGCCCACAGGTAGATCGACAGGACCTGCAGCGGATGCGGCCAGCGCTTCTCCAGGATCATATAGTAATTGGTGGAGAACGGCAGCCAGCTGTTCTTTGGATCTGGCACGACGCGAACCGAATGAATCGGAATAAGGGGGACGAACAGCAAACTGATGAAGTTGGTCGTCAGATAGGATCCGTCCGCGCGAACATCGCGTTTGCCATAATATTTTGTCCCAACACCGTTGACGCTACTTGGCATTGCTAGCCTCCATTACCATCTGACAACGTTGGGAAAATTCGCCTTTGCAAGGGCGCGGTAGAAGCGATACGACTTGACCTTGATCACCGGCCTCGACGTCTTCCCCTTTTCCCCGCTGAACGGCGCGGCGTCAAGGTCCGCGCCGCCGCTATGGTGTTCGCAATGCGGCGCATCGACATCGAGGGCGAATTCCAGGCGGATGATCCGCAGGGGCTCGGTGCGGGTGGCGGGGGCGCCGCAGGCGCAGCACAGCGGCGGCATCGCGTCGCCTTCGCAGAGCGGCAGCGCCAGCACCGGAAAAGCGGCCTGGAAATCCGGCGCCAGCGCCCGGTAGGCGCCATCGGCGACCTGCCCCCAGGTGAGGCATTCGGGGCAGCCGGTGACGCCGGCCAGGCCGGTCAGGCGGGTGCCGCAAACCGGGCAATCGGTCGTGTAGGAATTGCAGCAGGCGACGGCGATGGCCGCGATCCCCACCAACGCCGGGATCGACGCGGCGACGTAGCGTTGGCAAAGGAACAGGAACCAGGCGCAGCCGAACAGGGCCACACCGGCCGCAATCCACCCCAGCATCCGTGGCGCGGAGCGGCGTATCGGCATGGCGTCGGCGGACATCAACTGCCGCCACCGGCGGCGAAGCGCAGCAGGAAATCGCGTCGCGTGTCAGCCATGATGGTCTCCCCGGTCTCCGATCCGCCGCCTTCGCACGGATCCCAATGCTCGCGTTGGCGCGAGATTGCCAGCACGGCATTGCGGTGTCTCTGAGGTTTTCTCACCGTTGCCGCCCCATCGATAAACTGATCTGTGGTGAGCCGCCCGCGGGTGTCCCCTCTGGAATATGCGGCGAGGTTCGCCCATTATTCCCGCCCGTCGGGTGAGGGGACACGGGATGGGCGGGCCGATGGAGGATCAGGTGGCGTTCCGCGAGGCGCTGAGCCACCACCAGGCCGGCCGGCTCGATGAGGCGGCGGCGGCCTACCGCCGCATTCTCGCCGTCCGTCCCGACGACGGGCCCAGCCTGCATCACCTGGGGCTGATCGCCCTGCGGCACGGCGATGCCGCGGCGGCGGCCGATCTCATCACCCGGTCGATCGCCGTCGCCCCGGGCGATCCGGCCGCCCACGCCAATCTCGGCAATGCCCTGGTGGCCCTGGGTCGGCCGGCGGAGGCGGTGGCATGCTTCGAGGCCGCCGCCAGGCTGGCGCCCGATGCCGCCAACCCGCATTTCAACCTGGGCAACACCTTGGCCGGACTGGGCCGCGGCGAGGAAGCGGCCGCCTGCTTCCGGCGGGCGTTGGCGCTGGATCCGTCGCGGCCGGCGACCCACAACAATCTCGGCATGGTGCTGCGCGACCTGGGACGCCTGGACGCGGCCATCGCCGCCTATGAGGCCGCCCTGGCGCTGGCGCCCGCCTATGCGGAGGCGCACAACAATCTGGGCAACGCCTTCCTCGACGCCGAACGGCCGGCGGACGCCGCGGCGGCGTTCCGCCGGGCGATCGCGCTCAAGCCGGATTTCTTCCAGGCCCATGCCAATCTCGGCCCGGCCCTGACCCGCCTGGGCCGCGCCGACGAGGCGGTCGCGTCATGCCGGCGGGCCATCGCCCTGCGCCCGGACCATGCCGAAGCCCTGTCCAATCTCGGCGCCGCCTTCGACGCCCTGGGCAAGCCGGACGAAGCGGTCGCCGCCTATCGCCAGGCCATCGCCCTGCAGCCCGGCAACCCGGTGGTTCATGCCAATTGCGGCGCCGCGCTGCATGCGCTGGGCCGCTACGCCGACGCCGAGGCGGCATGCCGCGCCGCCATCGCGCTACGCCCCGGCCATGCCGAGGCCCATTGCAATCTCGGCGCCGCGCTGTACGCCCAGGGCCGGCTGGACGACGCGGCCGCCGCCTGCCGGCAGGCGGTCGCCCTGCGGCCGGGATACGCCGAGGCGCTGTCCAACCTGGGCGCCATCCTCGAGGCGCTGCGCCGCTTCGACGAGGCGATCGCCGCCTGTCGCGACGCCATCGCGGCGGCGCCGGGCCATTACGACGCCTACCTCAACCTGGGCGCCGTCTTTCAGAAGCTGGGACGGGTCGGCGACGCCCTGGCGGCGTTGCGCCAGGCCATGGCGCTGCGGCCCGACCGGGCGGCGCCGCTGCTGCAGGCGATCCATCTGCGCCGGCTGTCCTGCGATTGGGACGGGCTGGCGGACGACGAACGGCGCTTCCTCGCCCTGTTGCGCCAGGGTGACGAAGCCGTTCCGCCGTTCAACATCCTGTGCATCGACGCCACGCCCGCCGATCAGCTGGCCTGCGCGCGCCGCACCACCAGGCTGCTGGCGGCGCCGGCCGGCGCCGCCCACGATCGGGCGCGGCCGGGCGGCAAGATCCGTCTGGGCTATCTGTCCTCGGACTTCCGCAATCACGCCGTGTCGTTTCTCGTCGTCGAGATGCTGGAGCGCCACGATCGCGCGCGCTTCACCGTGAACGGCTATTGCATCGGATGGGACGACGGCAGCGCCATGCGCAATCGCGTGGTCGCCGCCTTCGACCGCTTCACCGACCTGGCCGACCTCTCCCATGCCGATGCGGCCCGCCGGATCCGTGAGGACGGCATCGACATCCTGGTCGACCTCAACGGTTACACCATGTTCGCCCGCACCGCGATCGTCGCCCTGCGGCCGGCGCCGGTCCAGGTCAACTTCCTCGGCTATCCCGGCACCATGGGGGCGGAGTTCATCGACTACATCATCGCCGATCCGGTTACCGTCCCCATGGGCGAGGCCGCCTTCTACGACGAAAAAATCGTTCGACTGCCCGATTGCTACCAGCCCAACGACGGCCTCCGCCCGATCGCCCCGACGCCGTCCCGACGCGAATGCGGATTGCCCGACGATGCGCTGGTGTTCTGCTGCTTCAACAGCACCTACAAGATCACGCCGGCCTTGTTCGGCCTGTGGATGCGCCTGCTGCGGGCGGTGCCGCACGCCCTGCTGTGGCTGTTCCAGAGTTCCGTCGGCGTCGAGGCCAACCTGCGGCGCGAGGCCGCCGCCGCCGGCATCGACCCGGGCCGGCTGGTGTTCGCGCCGAAGCTGCCCTTGGCCGAGCACCTGGCGCGGCACCGGCTGGCCGACCTCTTCCTCGACACCCTGCCCTACAACGCGCACACCACCGCCAGCGATGCGCTGTGGGCGGGGCTGCCGGTGCTGACCTGCCGCGGCGGCACCTTCGCCGGCCGGGTCGCCGCCGGCCTGCTCACCGCGATCGGCCTTCCCGACCTGATTACCGAATCGTACGAGGATTACGAAAGAAAGGCGCTGGAGCTGGCGCAGGACGGCGCCGCTTTGGCCGAGGTCAAGGCCAGGCTCGGGCGGCAACGCCTCGGCGCGCCGCTGTTCGACGGCGGACGCTTCGCCCGCAACATCGAGACCGCCTATGAGCGGATGTGGGAGACTTGGCTGGCGGGCGAGGCGGCGCGCGATATCACCGTGCTATGAGCGGGCGCGCAGCCATCGCTCCGCCCGCTCCTTGGCGAGCAGATAGCGCGCGTTGGGCGGCGACGGATCGCCCCGCACCCGCTCGATCGCCGCGACGTCCCATTGTTCGTCCAGCCGGGCGAACTTGGCCAGGATTGGCGCCACGTCCACTTTCGCCCAGCCCAGCCTGGCGCGGATCGTTTCGGCTTCTTCCAGGCGCAGGACGCGGGTGGCGATCCAGAAATCGACCCAGAAGCGGAAGTCGCGCAGGTTTCCCGTCCGTCCTCCCGCCTTGCCGCCCAGCATCATCTCGCCCGCGATCGGCATCGGCTGGCCCAGCGCCAGCTCGTAGACCTGCGCCATCCAGGTGTCCGAAAACCAGAACGGGAAGAATTCCGGAAAGATCACCCCCGCCGCCTCCGCCCAGGCCCGGGAGAAGATCGGGTGGGTGACGAGGTTGGGATAGTTCAAGTCCTTCCAGGCGAAGGCGTGATAGCCCCGCTCGCCGACGAAGATCCGCACTCCCTCGTCCCATCGCGGGCACAGCGGGATCACGTCGTCGGAAATCACGCACCCGGCGTCGAAATCCCCGGCGGCGCGCAGCGCCTGGTTCCACGCCTCGCCGTGGGTCGCGGGGCGGTCACCGGGGACGAAGGCGATGTCCACCCCCGAACCGCGAAGGATGTCGAATGCCGGCAGGCTGGCCTGATCGTCGGCGTCGTAGCGGACGATATAGCTGATCGGGTTCTGCCCGGTGGACAGCGTGTCCAGGCTGCGGACCGCGGCGATCAGGCCGGCCGGCCGATTGCGGGTCAATAGGAAGACCGTGATCCTCATCGACGCTTCACGGGTCAGTAGAAGGAGGGGACGAACATTTCATGGGGGATTTCACCCCTGACGTAGTCGGAACTGTGCTCTCGCCGCGGCAGGTCGACCTTGGGATGCGGAATCTCGTGGTAGGGAATCTGGCTCAGCATGTGGCGGATGCAATTGAGCCGCGCCCGCTTCTTGTCGACGGCTTCCACCATCCACCACGGCGCCTCGGGGATGTGGGTGCGGACCAGCATCTCTTCCTTGGCCTTGGTGTATTGCTCCCAGCGGCGCCGGGATTCCAGGTCCATGGGGCTGAGCTTCCATTGCTTGATCGGGTCGTTGATGCGCATGTGGAAGCGCAGGTTCTGCTCTTCGTCGGTGATCGAGAACCAATACTTGATCAGGGTGATGCCGGACCGGACCAGCATTTTTTCGAACTCGGGCACGGTGCGGAAGAATTCCTCGACGTCCTCGTCGGAACAGAACCCCATCACCCGCTCGACGCCGGCACGGTTGTACCAGCTGCGATCGAACAGGACGATCTCGCCGCCCGAGGGCAGATGGGTGGCGTAGCGCTGAAAGTACCACTGCGTCTGCTCGCGCTCGTCGGGGGCCGGCAAGGCGGCGACGCGGCAGACCCTGGGATTGAGCCTCTGGGTGATCCGCTTGATGACGCCCCCCTTGCCGGCGGCATCGCGCCCTTCGAACAGCACCACGACCTTCCGCTTGTTGGCGACGACCCAGTCCTGAAGTTTCACCAGTTCGCCCTGGAGCCGAAACAATTCCTTGAAGTAAACATTGCGGTTGATCGCGCCATCGGCGTCGACGGTGTCGTCGCTGTGATCGACCAGGCTTCTCAGCCGGTCGTCATCCATCTCCATTTCATATTCTTCGTCGAAGGTGTCGGCGATTTCATCGTGGATGCGGGCACGCATCTTCTCGATGTCCAGAATCCCATCCTCCGCCATCACGCCCTTCCTCTCCGCACATGCAGCCACCGGCATCTCACAGGTTTTGCCAACTGGCCGCAAGAGGCATGGTTTGCATCGCATGGCGGCAGGGCGGAGAAATTCTCGCAAGTCTTCGTCAAAGTTCCGTTTCGAACGCCGGGAGTTTTGTGGCGGCGTCAGCGCCGATAGCGCTGCCGAAGCGCCTCCGCTTCGCCGTGCCGGTCCAGGGCGTCGTATAGCGCGGCCAGATTGTTGACGCTTTGGGCGACATCGGGGTGGCTGGGCTCCAGGACCTTTTCCCGAATCGCCAGCCCGCGCACGAGCAGCGGCTCCGCCTTGGCATACCGGCCCTGGACGTGGTAAAGCTCGCCCAGGTTGTTGAGGCTGTTGGCGACGTCGGGGTGGTCCGGCCCCAAAGCCTTCTCGCGGATCGCCAGGGCGCGCACGAGCAGCGGCTCGGCCTCGTCGTACCGCCGTTGGCTGTAGTAGAACAGCGCGAAGTTGTTGACGCCCTTGGCGACTTCCGGGTGGGCGGGCCCGAGAGTCTTTTCCCGGATCGCCAGGGATCGCTGGAGAAGCGGCTCCGCCTCGCCGTAGCGGCCCTGGACCCGGTACAATTCGGCCAGGTTGTTGAGGCAGCCGGCGACGTCCGGGTGGTCCGGCCCCAGACCCCTTTCCCAGACCGCCAGGGCGCGCTTGTAGAGCGGTTCGGCCTCGGGGTAGCGGCCCTGGCTGTAATAGAACGCCGCCAGGTTGTTGACGCTTTGGGCAACGGCCGGGTTTTCAGGCCCCAGCGCCTTTTCCCGGATCGCCAGCGCGCGCTGGTACAAGGGCTCGGCCTCGCCGTAGCGGCCAACGGCGTAATAGAGAACCGCAAGATTGTTGAGGCTGTTGGCGACATCGGGATGGCTTGGCCCCAGCGTCTTCTCCCGCATCGCCAGCGCGCGGCGGGCCAGCGGAATGGCTTCGGCGAATTTTCCCTGTCCGTAAAGCGCCAGCGCGGCACTGGTCAGGGTTTCGGCCCGGGACGCTTTCGGGCCGGCCGCCGCCGCCGGGAGCGCCAGGGCTGCGGCCAGCAGCAGCGCCAGGCTGACGGCGATCGCCGGAAACAGCCGGCTGACCCGGATCGCGCGGATTTGCATCGTCATTCTCCAGCGTCGGTCCGGCCAGTGTGGCAGAGGCCGGCCGGCCGGGCAATCCGCACCACCCTGCGTTTCAGTGGCCGGAGGCCGACAGTTGCGCCACCTTGCGGCGCAGGGCGTCGATCAGCACGTCCACCGATCCGCCGCCCTGGGCGATCACCGATGCGTAATCGTCGCGGTAGGTGGCGACCATCGAGGCGCCCTCGGCGATCAGGTCGATCACCCGCCAACCGCCGTCGGCGGGCCGCAGGCGCCAGACCAGCGGAACCGGGTCCTGCTTCTCGCGGATGATCACCGACTCGACCCGCACCCCCTGGCCGGCATCGGGCATGGCGTCGTTGATTTGCAGCCGGACGCCGCCGGCGGTGTTGCTGAAGCGGTTTGCCCAGCTGTAGACCAGCACGTCTTCGAACAGGGCGAGGAATTCGTGCCGTTGCGCCGGCGTGGCGACCCGCCAGAAGCGGCCGAGGACGAACTTGCCTACGGCCGGCAGGTCCACCGCCTCGACGAACAAGACGCGGAATTGTTCGCGCCGCTCGGATTCGGGCATCCCCGCGCCGGTCATCGCCGTTATGGCGCGCGCCGACCGGTCGGCGACGAACTGCTTGGCGCTGTCGACGGTGTCGGCATCGGCGGGCCGGGCGGACAGCAGGGCCAACACTACGGCAGCCAGCATGACGAAACGTGAGAACATTGTTCGTCGCCTCTCCCGGGGACATGCCCTGCGATATCTCGGCATTGCGCCGAGGCTATTGCAAAGAGGCTGGAGGAGGATGCCCCGTCGGGGAAGATCGCCAATCTATCGGCGAAGTCAAGGCGACGGGGGTTTGGCCGGTCGCGCCGCCTTGCCGATCATGCGCCACACGTGACGAAGCGGACCCTTGTCGCCCAGTACCTCGATCGATGCCCACAGCTTGCAGCCGGCGCGCTCGATCGCGTTCATCATGCATTTTCCGTCCAGGAACGCGCAATTGCAGCAGCTTTCCACTTTGTCACTCACGGCATGCCTCCAATAGGTTACGACCTTCGATATAGGCCTCTGCCTGTCGCGATCAAGGCGGAATGCGATGCGCGCGGGTTGACACGACGCCCGCGCTCGGTTGAAGGTCGGCAAGTTTCGAACTGAAAGGGTGGCGCGGATGGGCCGTGGCGACGGGGGCGAGGACAGGGTGCGTTTCCTGAGGGCGCTGGCCTTCGAGATCCGCCGCAAGCGGCCGGCCGCCGAAGCCATGGCCGAATGCATCGAATCCGAGGGCCGGGGCGGGCGCCACCGCCAGTGGCGGCAGACCACCGTGGTGCTCGAAAGCGACGGGTTCGTGCCGGCCCTGGTCACCGGCGGCATGCTCGGCGAGGAAGCGGCGGCGGTGCTGGCCTCCGTCGCGGATTCCGGCGACCACCGCCTGCTGTCGGCGGCGCTGGCGGCGCTGGCGGATTTCCAGGAACGGCAGGGGTGAGGGCATCCGCCTTTGCGCTTGTGCCCTTGCGGTATATTCTGTCGCTTGAAGGACGGGTGAAGGGGACCGGGGATGATCTCGCTCATCGTCAATGGCGAACACCATAAGATCGATGCCACTCCCGAGACGCCGCTGCTGTGGGTGCTGCGCGACCGGCTGGGCCTGACCGGCACCAAGTACGGCTGCGGCATCGCCAAATGCGGCGCCTGCACGGTTCTGGTCGACGGTCAGCCGGTGCGCTCGTGCAGTTATCCCGCCGGCGACCTCGACGGCCGGACGGTGACCACCATCGAGGGGATGAAGGGCGCGGTGATCGCCGCCCTGCAATCCGCCTGGGTCGCAATCGACGTGCCCCAATGCGGCTATTGCCAATCGGGGCAGCTGCTCGCCGCCGCCGCCCTGCTGACCGCCAATCCCCGCCCCACGGATTCGGATATCGACGCCGCCATGGGCCGCATCCTGTGCCGCTGCGGCACCTACCAGCGCATCCGCGCCGGCATCGGCCGCGCCGCCGCCATTCTCGCCGGAGGCAAGCGATGACCCCCGCGCTGTCCCGCCGTCACTTCATCCAGCTGGCCGCCGGCGCCGCCGGTTCCCTGACCCTCGGCGTCGGCATCGGCGAGGCGGCGGGTGCCGCCCCGGCCGCGTTCGCTCCCAACGCCTTCGTCCGCGTCGGCGCCGACGGCGGGGTCACCGTGGTGATCAAGCATCTGGAGATGGGGCAGGGAGTCAACACCGGCCTGCCCGCCATCGTCGCCGAGGAACTGGGCGTTGCGTGGCAGGCGGTGCGGACCGAGGCCGCTCCGGTCGACGTCGAGCGCTACAACAACCTGCTGTGGGGCAAGGCCCAGGGCACCGGCGGTTCGACCGCGATGGCCAATTCGTGGCGGCAGCTGCGGCTGGCCGCCGCCGCCGCCCGCGAGATGCTGTGCGAGGCCGGCGCCCGCGTGCTGGGGGTGCCGGTGGGCGACGTCGCCGCCGAGAACGGCCAGGTGGTGCACAAGGGCTCGGGCCGGGCGGTGGCGTTCGGCCGGCTGGTCGCCGACGCGGCGCGGCTGCCGGTGCCGCAGGACCCGCCGTTGAAGGATCCCGAAACCTTCACCCTGGTCGGCAAGGACGGCGCGGTGCGGCGCACCGACAGCGCCGCCAAGAGCAACGGCACCGCAATCTATGCCGCCGACATCGGCCTTCCCGGCATGGTCACCGCGGTGGTGGCGCGGCCGCCGGCGTTCGGCGACACCCTCGACCGCTTCGATGGCGCGCGCGCCGCCCGGTTGCCGGGGGTGCGCGGCGTGTTCGCCATCCCCTCGGGGGTGGCGGTGGTGGCCGATGACACCTGGGCGGCGCTGAAGGCGCGCGAGGCCCTCACGGTGACCTGGAAGCCGGGTCCCGGGCGCGGGCTGTCGACCGAATCCATCCGCCGGCAATACACCGAGCTGCTGGCCCAGCCGGGCCTGTCCGCCCGCCGGGACGGCGATGCCGAGGCCGCGCTGGCGGCAACCACCCGCAAGATCGCCGCCACCTATGAGGTGCCGTTCCTCGCCCACGCGCCGATGGAGCCGCTGTCCTGCGTGGTTCTCCTGACCAAGGGTGCTTGCGAGATCTGGGCCGGCTGCCAGTTCCAGTCGCTCGACCGGGCCAACGCCGCCAAGGCCGCCGGCCTCGAACCCGGGCAGGTGCAGATCCACACACTGTTCGCCGGCGGCAGCTTTGGCCGCCGGGCCAATCCGGGTTCCGACTACATCGTCGAGGCGGTGGAGATCGCCAAGCGGGCGGACGCGCCGGTGCGCCTGGTGTGGACGCGCGAGGACGACATCGCCGGCGGCCTGTACCGGCCGTTCTTCCTGCACGGGCTGGAGGCTTCGCTGGACGAGGCCGGCAATCTCGCGGCCTGGCGCCATCGCCTGGTCGGGCAGTCGATCCTGGCCGGCACCCCGTTCGCCGCCACCATGGTCAAGGACGGCATCGACCACACCTCGGTGGAGGGCGCCGCCAACCTGCCCTATGCCATTCCCAACCTCTCCGTCGACCTGCATTCGCCGGTGCTGCCGGTGCCGGTGCTGTGGTGGCGCTCGGTGGGGTCGTCGCACACCGTCTTCGCCACCGAATGCTTCCTCGACGAGGTCGCCCATTTCGCCGGCAAGGATCCGCTGGCGCTGCGCCTGGCGCTGCTGGCCGACCGGCCGCGCCACCGCGCCGTGCTCGAACTGGCCGCCGCCAAGGCCGGCTGGGGCCAGCCGCTGGAACCCAATCGCGGTCGCGGCCTGGCGGTGCACGAATCCTTCAACAGCTTCGTCGCCGAGGTGGCCGAGGTCACCGCCCTCGACCGTGGCGGCTTCCGCGTCGACCGGGTGGTGTGCGCGGTGGATTGCGGCATCGCCGTCACCCCCGACGTGATCCGCGCCCAGGTCGAGGGCGGGGTCGCCTTCGGCCTGGGCGCGGCGCTGTTCGGCGCCGTCACCATCGCCGACGGACGGGCCGAGCAGACCAATTTCGACGGCTACCGCGTGCTGGCGCTGCCGGAGATGCCCAAGGTCGAGGTGCACATCGTCGCCTCGGCGGAGAACCCCACCGGGATCGGCGAACCGGGCGTGCCTCCCATCGCTGCGGCGGTCGCCAACGCCCTGTTCGCCGCCACCGGCCGGCGCATCCGCACCCTGCCGATCGGCGGGCAGCTGAAGGGCGTATGATTATCCTTTTGGCGCTGCCGACTCCACTGGCGTTCGGCGGCGACAGGCGGTAAGAAAGCGCCATGCATCGCTTCGCCAATCCCGCCCGCTTTCTCCGCATCGCCAATGCGTGCTTTCCCTGGCTGGCCGCGGTCAGCGGACTGTCGCTGGCGGCCGGCCTGTGGTTCGCGCTGGCCGCCTCGCCCGCGGACTACCAGCAGGGCGACACCGTGCGGATCATGTACATTCACGTGCCTTCGGCCTGGATGGGGATGTTCTGCTACGTCGCCCTGGCGGTATTCGGCGCCATGGGGCTGATCTGGCGCCATCCGCTGGCCGATCTGCTGGGCCGCGCCACCGCGCCGGTGGGCGCCGCCTTCACCTTCCTCTGCCTGGTCACCGGATCGCTGTGGGGTCGGCCGATGTGGGGGACCTGGTGGGTGTGGGACGCGCGCCTGACCAGCATGCTGCTGCTGCTGTTCCTCTATCTGGGGCACATGGCGCTGTCCAACGCCTTCGACGACCGCACCCGTGGCGACCGCGCGGCGGCCATCCTGGCCCTGGTCGGCGTCGTCAACGTGCCGGTGATCAAGTTCTCGGTCGACTGGTGGAACACCATGCACCAGCCGGCCAGCGTCATCAAAATGGGCGGGCCGGCGATCGATCGCTCGATGCTGGTGCCGCTGCTGCTGATGGCGTTGGGCTTCCAGACCTATTATTTCGTCGTGCTGATCCTGCGCGCCCGCGCCGAGATCGCCGGCGCCAAGGTCGAATCCATCCGCATGGCCCAGGTGCTCGGCTCAGGGGGAGAAGCGTGATGGCGGCGTTCTTCGCCATGGGCGGCTATGCCCTGTTCGTCTGGCCCTGCTATGTGCTGGCGCTGGCGGTGATGGCCGGGCTGCTGGTGAACTCGCTGCTGCGGGCGCGCGCCGCCGAAACGGAACTGGAAACCGTGCGGCAGAACCGCCTGGACCGGCCCCGGCGCGACAAGGAGGTCTCCGCGTGACCCGCAAGCGACGCCGCCTGTATTTCGTCGTCCTCGGCCTGCTGGCGCTCGGCCTGGCCACCGGTCTGTTCCTTTATGCGGCGCGCGGCGCGGTGGTCTATTTCTGCACGCCGACCAATCTGCAGGCCAAGGACAAGGGCTGCGACCTCACCGCCGGCCGCCAGTTGCGCATCGGCGGGCTGGTCGAGGAAGGCAGCGTGATGAAGGAAGGCAAGCTTGTGAACTTCCGCGTCACCGATCTGACCGCGGTGCTGCCGGTGACCTATTCGGGCATCCTCCCCGACCTGTTCCGCGAGGGCCAGGGCGTCGTCGCCGAGGGCCGGGTGGAAAGCGACGGCGTCTTCCACGCCTCGGAGATCCTGGCCAAGCACGACGAGAAATACATGCCCAAGGACGTCGCCGAGCAGCTCAAGAAGTCGGGGCAGTGGCAGGGCGGCAAGTAGGCAGCCCTCAGTCCGGCGCCTGGCTCAGCAGCACCTCGACCCGGCGGTTGGCCTGGCGGCCGGCGGGAGTGGCGTTGCTGGCGATGGGAAAATCCTCGCCCTTGCCGCGGGCGGCCACCCGCGTCGGCTCGATGCCTTCACCGATCAGGTAATCCCGCACCGCCTCGGCGCGGGCCTGCGACAGTTTGCGGTTGGTCTCGGGGCTGCCGGTCGAATCGGTGAAGCCCTCGATCGTCGCCTGCACGTCGGGATGCTGTCGCAGATAGGTCGCCAAAGGCTGCATGCGGTTGAGCGCCCCCGGCCGCAGGGCGGCCTTGCCCGGTTCGAACAAGACGTCGGTCAGGGTCAGCACCGCGCCCTGCGGCGTCTGCCGCAGACCCTGAAGCTCCTGCTCCATCCGGTTGGCGCGCTCCTCGGTGGCGCGCATGGCCAGGGCGGCGGACTGGTCCCGCGTCGCCAAGGCATGGGCATGGGCGACGGCGACGTCGACCTCGTGGCCGGCCATGTAGGTGTCGTGCTCCAGCGCCGGATCGTCGCCGTTGCGGGCGTCCACTTCGGCGCGGGACAGCCATTGCTCGGCCTGTTGCATCTGGGTCGGGGCGTAGCGGGTCACGGCGGCGTCGGCACGCGCCCGGTCGACCTGCAGCCGGGCGTCGGCGAGGTGGGCGTTCTCGGGCGCCTTGCCGCCGGCGCAGCCACTCAGGCCGACGGCGGCGGCGGCGAAGGCGGCGGCGAAGGCGATACGGCTGGCCATGGCAACCTCCCTCTTCAACGGATTGCAGGCATCGGCGGCGCGGGCACCACCACCACCGGGGCTCCGGCGGCGGCGTGGCCGACCTCGGCCAGGGCGGCCTGCGCCTGGGCGTCCTCCATCCGCGCCTGGGCCAGCTGGGCGTTGACGACGGCTTCCTGCGCCAGCCGCGCCGCCTGCTCCTGGCGGTCGTTCTCGATCGCCGCGCGGGCCGCGGCAAGACGGTCGGCGGCCGTCTGCATCTCCTGCGGGGCGAAATTGCGGGCGCCCTGCGCTTCGGCGGCATTCACCGCCTGTTCGGCCTGGGACAGGGACGGCGGCGGCGGACTCGACCCGCAGGCGGCCACGGCCAGAACCAGCGGCAGCACGGCGACGATGCGCATCATGACGGATGCCCTCCCTCGGGTGTGGCAAGGGCTAAACGGACGGATCGGTCGATTGTTCCCGGGTACTATTCCAGCGCCTGCCGCAACGCGGCGGCGGCGGCCCACGGCGCCAGCGGCAACGCCGCCGCCAGCATGGCCCCGAGGATGGCGATCTGCGGACCGGCCTCCAGTCCGTGCAGGGCGGCGTCGACCGCGCCGACCCCGAAGATCAGCACCGGCACCGTCAGCGGCAGGGTCAGCAGCGACAGCAGCACCCCGCCCCGGCGCGCGCCCAGCACCAGGGCGGCGCCCACCGCGCCGATCAGGGACAGCACCGGGGTGCCCACCAGCATGCTGAGCAGCAGGGTGGTGAAGCCTTCCGGATCGAGGTTGAGCAGAACCGCCAGCAGCGGCGCCGCCGCCAGCAGCGGCAGGCCGGTGGTCAGCCAGTGGGCCGCGGCCTTGGCGGCCACCACCACTTCGAGCGGCGTCGGGGTGAGCGCCAGCAATTCGAGCGAGCCGTCCTCGTAATCGCCCTGGAACAGCCGGTCGAGCGACAGCATCGAGGCGAACAGCGCCGTCACCCACAGCACTCCGGGGGCGACGCGGGCGAGGATGTTGGGTTCGGGGCCGATGCCGAACGGGAACAGCACCACGCCGAGGACGAAGAACGCCACCACCATGATGCTGTCCGAGCCCTGGCGCAGCGCCAGCCGCAAGTCGCGGCGGAGGATCTCGGCGAAGCGGGTCATAGCGCCATCTCCGCCAGTTCTCCCCGGGGGGTGAAGGTGTCCAGGCGCAATTCGGTGGCGCCGGGCAGGTCGATGCCGGCATGGGTCGACAGCACCACCATGCCGCCGCCGGCCCGGTGCTCGGCCAGCACCGCCTCCAGCATCCCGATGGCGCGCGCATCGAGCGCCGTGGTCGGCTCGTCGAGCAGCCACAGCGGCGACGGCGCCGCCAGCAGGCGGGCGAGGTTGGTGCGCCGCTTCTGCCCGGCCGACAGGATGCGCCCGGGAATCGCGGCCAGGTCGGCGAGGCCGAAGCGGGCCAGCGCCGCCGCCACCCGGCCCTCGGCCGCGGCGGGATCGTGCAGCATCGCCCAGAACCGCAGGTTCTCGGCCACCGACAGCACCGGTTTGACGGCGTCGTGGTGGCCGACGTAATGGGTCCGTCGGGCATGGCCCTCGACGTCCGCCGCCACCGGCTCGCCCCGCCACAGCAGGCCGCCGGAATAGGGTCGCAGCAATCCCGCCAGCAGCCGCAGCAGGCTGGACTTGCCCGAGCCGTTGGGGCCGAGCAGCAGCAGGGCGCCGCCGGCTGAAATGCGGAAATCCAGTCCGGCGAACACCACCCGCCCGCCGCGCAGGCAGACTAGGTCGGTGCCGGAGAAGTCGGGAGGGGCCTCGGCTGTCATGGCCGGCACCATGGCAGAACGGGCGCGATTTGCAAAGCGGGTGGGCCGATAACGACAGGGCGATCGGGTGAAGCCGCACATCCGAGCCCCTCTCCCGTTCCACGGGAGAGGGAGGGGCCCAGCCGCAGGCTGGGAGGGT
>Ga0265331_10000438_pt1 | contig 40969 bp, 32 predicted proteins | sample 41923metaG_FD_202088 | JGI IMG/M metagenome (GOLD analysis project Ga0265331, IMG submission 202088) | Rhizosphere microbial communities from Carex aquatilis grown in University of Washington, Seatle, WA, United States - 4-19-23 metaG | ecosystem: Host-associated > Plants > Roots > Rhizosphere... | reverse complement strand
CCGCTGGAGTCGAGCGTGGTCAAATAGCCCGGCGGAATGTGGCTGGTGTGATCGTGGTAGATTTGGATCGCCAGGCCGATCTGCTTGAGGTTGTTCGTGCAACTCGAACGGCGGCTTGACTCGCGCGCCGACTGCACAGCGGGCAGCAACAACCCAACCAGAATGCCGATGATCGCGATGACCACCAGCAACTCAATGAGCGTAAAACCAGGTTTCTTGGTCTTCATGAGCGCTGTCTCTTTGTGTCAGTTGGAATGGTGGGCGGTGTCGATCCGTCGCGGTTATTCGTAGTTGTGAAAAAAAGGGCGGCCGTTTCGCCGTGTCGCCACGGCTCAGGGTCGTTCGCTCGGCCACCCCGAGCTCTCGGCGCGAGGCATTCGGAACTGGTCACTTGCGATCCCAGCCGACGTTGGTAGTGTCCTCGGCCCCCGACGATCCCTGCGCGGGATAAAATCGGTCGGCGTCTTGGCGCCCAGTCAAGTGTCCACTCGGTGCTCCGCGCGCCACTCGCGCCGCGCGGCATTGGCCTGGCGCGCCCACGTCCGCACCGACGTATCGGTTGAGGAGCGAGCCGCCAAGCGCCAACGTGAGCGCGCAAGACCTTGCCGCGACGATTACGGCAGCGAAGGTGCGGATGCGAACCGAAGCGAACGCGCCATCAATCGACGACAACCGCCGCGCGCATGGAATTCTTCCCTGCGCGGCAATGCTTTCGTCGTGGCGGCCGCCTTGGCGCCAGCCGAGCTTAGACGCGCGGCGGGGGGAGGGGAGGGGGATACGCCTGAGACGTCACGGCCCTTGAAGGCCGGCATACACGGCCGATTTCAGTCCATTCGAATTGCCATGCGACACCGTCAGGCGGCGGAGACACGGCACTCAATGACGTCCAATTCGGCGCCAGCCCGTGGCACGACCGCCACGCCGAGGCAATCACCAGGTTCGATGATTTCGAGCCAGGCGAATTCTTGGCATGTGCTTTGTGATCTCGGCTGCCGCGCGGGTGGTCATCGCAACAGGTTGCTTCAGAATCGATCGACTTGTGCGCCGCGGCCACGACAAAGTCGGGCGGCGCGATACCGTGCGCCGCCGCCCAGGCCAGCTTCTCCCGGTCGGTAAAGCAGCAACAACCCTTCCAACATTGCGCGGCGTCCATGCATCCGCAGAGACGATGCATACACGGGAAAGGCTTACTCAGATCCTTCACCGAAGCCGAGGGGACCGGAATGCCGACGGTCGCGGCCAAAAAGGCGCCCAGCGCGGCCAAGACCGCTGAGCGGCGGAAAAGTCTGGCCAGTTCGCCAAAGCGCCGAGAACCGGGGTGCATGGGTGGGTACTATGGACTGCGCGTTAGGTTGGATAAGACGCGCGGCTCGCTCCTCGTGGTCGATTTTAGTTTCGCTCCACCCGCCGGTCAACCCACTAGGAGCGGAAAAAGCGGTAAATCCCCCGCGATTCGCCAAAGCCGGCAGAATTGGCAGAATCGGTAAAAGCTCCCGGTCGATTTTGTCAAAATTGGTCTAGGTCGGTACCGTGCGCTCGACGATCATCTGACGGTTATAGTTTTCCCCGTCTGTTTTCGAATCGTCCAGGAGCGCCGTATGGCGACGATAGTCAACCAGCTTCCGTGGCAATCCCCAAACGAACGCTCGAGGGTCCACTGGGGGCGTACCGCGTGGGCCGTTTGGGTGACACTGGTCGTCGCCATGGCGATCTATGCCCATATCCATCCCCAATGGCATACCGTCTATGACATCTATTCCGCGGCGTCGCGCCGCTGGATGGCGGGCCAAGACGTCTACATTCGTACCCGCGAATACTATCGCTACAGCCCGCTTTTTGCCGCGGCGTTGACGCCCCTGGCGGTGCTGCCCGACGAATGGGGCGGCGTGATTTGGAAGTTCGTCAATTGCGGCCTCTATGCTTGGGGAATTGGGGCATGGGTACGGCGTCTTTACCCCGGCGAGTTCAATCCCACGCAGGTGGCGGCGCTGTTCTTGCTGGCGCTACCGATGTCGCTGCACAGTATGTACAACAGCCAGGCAAACCTGATGATGTTGGCCTCGTTGCTCTTGGGAGTCGCGGCGGCCGCGGACGGTAAGTGGAACCGCTCCGCCGCCTGGCTTGCTTGGGCCACGCTGATCAAGGGCTATCCTATGGCGCTGGCATTCTTGCTGGCCGCTCTTTTTCCTCGGCGTTTCGCGCCGCGATTCGTGTTCGCCTTGGGCGCGGGCTTGCTGTTGCCGTTTGTGATGCAGCGCCCCGCGGTCGTTCAATCGCAATACGCCAGTTGGTTCACGCATTTGTTCGACAGCGCCCAAATCATGCGCGAGCGGGTGCGCACCGTCGATTGGCTGGCAATGATCTACTTCCGACCGTTTTCGGAGCAAGCATTCCTGATACTCGAAGTCAGCGGGGGTGTCTTGGTCCTGGCGCGCTCACTTTGGGAGCGGAAGCAAACGAGCGACACGCGCGCGTGGTTGGCAACGACCTTCGATTGGTTTGCGTTGTGGGTGGTGCTACTGGGGCCGGCCACCGAGGCTTGCACGTATGTCGTCCTTGCGCCAACTGCCGCGATGGCGGTCGTCCGCTCCTTTGCGCGTTCCGGCCGCGCCGCGAGGCTGGCGACTGTTGTCGCGCTCGTCATGATGGGCCCCCTGGTTACCGATTTTGCCGGCAGAGCAATCCGCAATTTTGCCGTCGATCACGGCAGCCAGCCGCTGGGGGCGCTGTTGTTATTGGGCTGCATGGTCAGTCAAATGTGGCCGCCGCGCCAACCGAAACCATGAAGTCTCCGATGGGCGATGGCGGGCGACTGGTCGCACTTCACGCCGACGACCTGGGGATGAACCGCGTTGTCAGCGACGGCATTTTTCAAGCCTTCGAGCAGGGGCTCCTCACCAGCGCTTCCGTATTGACGAATGCGCCCCACACCGCTTCTGCCATCGAGATCTGGAAAGTTCGCTTCGCGGGCCGGCCGGCCGGTGACCTGAACTGCTCCGAAATGCGCCGCCGGCTCGACGACCTGAGCCGTCCTTTCGATCTGGGCATTCATCTGAATTTGACCCAGGGACATCCGTTAACCGTCGACCGCTACCCCGCCGAATTACTCGACCCTCAGGGCTGCTTTCCGGGAATCGGACCGTTATTCCACCGGCTGCTCTTTCGCTCGGCCCGTTGGGAAGCTGCGATCGAGGCCGAGTTGAGCGCCCAGATCGAAGTACTGCTCGATCACAGTTTGCGTCCCACACACCTGAACGGGCACCAATACGTCGAACTGCTACCTGCCTTGGCGCAAACGATCCCTCGGTTGCTACGCAAGTACGCGATTCCCGTGGCACGCGTGGCCTGGGAGCCGCACGCCTGGCACACGAGCCTGCGGCCAGGATTTCGACCTTTGAACTGCTTTTTATCGTCGATCAAATGGCGATACGCTCAAGCGTTTCGGACGCGGCTTCGCCGATGTGGCGTTCCACATCCCGACGCTTTCTTTGGGGCCTCGCATGCCGGCCACATCGACCTGGTTCTGCTACGCAGTTTTCTGCTTCGGGCGGGCAATTCTACGATCGCCGAAATCGCCCTGCACCCCGCGTCGGCGGCACTTGCGCCTGATGAGCAAGTGATCCCATCAGAATGGCACGATCCTTTGGCTAAGCGACGGCCACGAGAGTTGGAACTCTTGCTCTCGCCGGCCGTGGTAGATGAGTTCCTTTCGAAGGGTATTCGCCTCGGAAGGATCGCTTCACTGGCGGTCTGAGCTCCTCTCCATCAAGTGTACGCAGGAATTGGCAAAATGGCGAAAGTCTACCGCCTGTTCCGGTTTTTTCGAGCGAATTGGTTTTGCTGCTTGTATCGAATGAATCGAACGATAGGTGTACTCGTGGCTCAGCATGATCGAGCGGTGCGCGCTGGCGGTTTATCTGGAGCGGCGGGCGATGTTGTCATGGATCAGGTACTGTTTGATCCTGGGAGTTGGTGTCGCGTCGTGGGCAACGCCGACTACCTCTTTTGCCCAAGCCCCCTTTTACACGGAACTGGCACCTTTCAAAGATGCGGCCCAACAGGATGCTAGCGAGATAAGGCCGGCTTCTCATTCGTTCGACTTCAGGCCTTCGCAGCCGGTTCGATCGACGGGGCTCGAGGACGACGGCCCGACGATGGGCGACAAACAGTCGTCCGAACTCATGCCCGCGCCGAGCTCCGGTACTCCGTCACCGGCGGAAGAGCTACCCTTTCGCTCGGTGGTGAAGAACTATGTGCTATCGGAGCCAGTGCCTGCCGACACTCGTCCGCCCGACATTTTCCCAGGTATGTTTGGCCAGGCATTCGGTTACCCCGCGGAAATTTATGGCGCTGGACCCGGCCATCCGCCGATTCCCGGCTTGGGACGGACCATTTTGCTGCCGTCGCCCGGGCCGCGAACCAAGTACGGTCCGCACCGACCCGATGTGCTGCTGCTCAACGGCGTCGTCAGGACTTACTACCTGGACGACCAAAGAGTTCAATGGAGCGGCGCCGAGGAATCCTTCGGCGCCGAGGCGGCGCTGCGGCCACAGTACCTCTACCAGGGCGACGAGTGGACGGGCCAGTTCAACTCGGAGTTCTTCCTCAATCAGCCGCTCGACCGCAATCTGCGGCAAGATCAGGCTCCGCAGATGATGTCGTACGTGGCCAACTTCCAGACTCCGACTTTCCAAATTTTCGAGCTCAACACGCGGCTCACCTGGCGCAAGCTCGCGATCACGTTTGGCAAGGCCCCCACTCCCTTCGGACGTTACTACTTCCCGATCCTGTCGAATTCTCGTTTTGATGCGCCTTTTATCCGCACCGAGGCGATCGGCTTCCAGGAGACCGGCCTGTTCCTGCACTACCAGCCGGGGTTGCTGGTGCTCGATACGGCGATCACCAACGGCGGCCAGGATCGCGACACGAATTCGTCCAAAGCCGTGGTGGCGCGGGTCGGCCTGCAAGGAGAGAATTGGGCCGTTGGAACGTCGGTCAAATGGCAAGACGGCGTAGGCTCGGAAACGATCAAAGAGTACGACAACCACGCCGGCTTCGACGGAATGGTTCGTTTCGGAAACTTCATCCTGTCAGGCGAGGCGATCTACGATCAGTACGGCTTCCGTCATCCGTATGACCCCAATGACATTTATTGGGGCCGGAGCCTCTACTACCGCGACACGTACATCCCCTCCAACACAACCACCTTACCGCCGATCACGGGCGTCGGCTACTATGTCGACCTTGGTTGGCGGCGCGGCCGCTGGACGGCCGATTTCAACTACGGCGACTACTTCCCGCAGCAAATCGGCAATCCCTATCAGGACGCTCCGAACCACCGCGGCATCTTCAAGTTGATCGCCACACTCACGCCACGCGTGCAGGCCTTCGGTATGGTGTTGCTCGAGAATCACCGGCCGGTCGAAGCCTGGCGACAGTATCAGAGTCCGCAAGCGCTTTATTTCGGGTTCCAATTCTTTCTTTAGCCCACCGGCGGAGCGCGTTGCGGCGCCGCCATGCCACGGAGAGATTTTTCGCGATTCGATCCAGCGCCGTGGGGCTTCGTCAGCACGGGCACCGATGTATCGGCCCGTCGTGTTGCGCTAGAGTGGGCTAGAGCTCGTCACGCCGCCCGTTTCCGCGACATGGTCCGCCGGCGGGCCAACCAGCCTTCACCCAGGGTTGCCAGCGCCACGCGGTCCTCGAGGTTTGGTCGGAAGATGGTCAACAGCAAAAGCGGCAGGTACCAGGCGATATAAATCCCGCCGTCGTGCGCGTTCCAAAACTGTGTTCCCAGCATCAGCGCCGCCGACCCGCTCAAGAGCGTACCCAGGTTTTTCCGCACCGGCCAGATTGCAAAACTGATCGAGAGGGCGATGAACGCCGCCAGGACGGGAATGCGGTAGAGATAGAAGTACTCGGACTTATTCTTGTGGAAGTGCCAAAACCCCTCGGCCCCCGACATCGTCAGATCGGGCCAGCCGAACATCATTTTCATCTGCGTCAGGAACAACTCGGCGTTGGCCGAGGTCAGGGCCAGCGGCACCACCATCAATGCCAGCATCGAAGCGAAGCCGCAAATGAAACGCATCAGGCCCCGGTCCCAGTAAAAGCTCAGCCACAAGGGGAGCAGGAAAAACGGGTAGTAGACAGCGCCGGTGGCAAGACCCAGCAGCATTCCCGACACCAACGGCCGCCGGTACAAAGCGACCGCCCAAGTGATGAGCGCCGCGGGCAACACATGGTCGACTCGCCCGGTCATGATCGCCGTGTAGGGCATCAACAAGTAGAGCGTGGCGGCGGCCAGGCCGGTACGAATGTTGTCGAAGTGCCAGACGCCGATCATTACGACCCCCATCACCACCGCCAGGTGCGAAATGATGGCCATCGTCCGCGCCGTGGCCGCCTGGACGCTGTAGCGGCCTTGCTCCGCTGTGGCCGGCTGGTCCTTCAAAGACAAGGCGGTTTTAGTCGTAATGCTGGGGAGAAAATGGAGCCACGAGTAACCTGGTCCGTGTTGGGCGACGACTTTGTCGTCGGCACGCGCCTCGGCGCCCCAGAGCATCTTGTCGAGCTGCTGGGGGCCCTCCAGATCGCGCGGGTCGACCTTGTTGGTGAGCACGTTGACCATCATGAACACCGCCAGTGACGCGGCGATGAATGTCATTCCGCCGGCCGAAAGGTTTGGTTCGAGCAATGGCCGCCGCACCATGCGCGCGTCGAATAACATCCGCAGCAGGAGCACGGCACCCGAAGCGAACAACCAGACGTAGCCCCAGTAGGCGACGTCGCCTTCCTGAACCACCATCAGCAAACCGGGCGCCTGCGCAATCAAAACCAAGAGGTCGAAGTTGCGTATGCTCCAGAGACGGCTGAATTTGAAATAGATCGCGATCGTCAGCAACGACGACAGGTAGACCCAGGTCGTCGCGTTGAGTTCGTAACCGTAAAGGATGTGTTCCATGCTGAATCGCCGCGCGCCAAATCGAGACCCGCGCAAACGTGCAAGATAAGGTATTTAAGGCAAATTGCAAGGCTTCCGCGCTTTATCAAGTGCTGGCGTTGGTCTATAACTTGCCGGCGGGCTTCAACTTATGACGATCCCCCTGGGGTACTCTCGTGTCGGACGTGATTTTCCAACGCATCGCCCAGTGGCTCGATGACCGCAATGTCGCGTTCCAGGTGCTGCGGCACGCGGCGGTTTACACCAGTGCCGAGGCCGCAGCCGTGCGCGGCACTCCGTTGGCCAGCGGCGCCAAGGCGCTTATCTGCAAGGCCGACGGCCAATTCCTGATGTTCGTTCTCCCCGCCGATCGCAAGCTGGCCAGCAAAACGGTCCGAGCGGCTCGGGGCTGGAAAAGCTTTCGCTTCGCATCGGCCGAAGAGGTCTTGAACCTGACCGGCTTGACTGCCGGTTCGATCCCACCCTTTGGCAGCCTTTTTGGCCTCGCTACCCATTGCGATCGCCGCCTTGGGGACAACGCTTCGATCAACTTCAACGCTGGCGACCATTCGATCTCAATCTGCATTCTTTACGACGACTATCTGGCTGTCGAGCGCCCCGAGATCGGTGAGTTTGCTGAATGATCTCGAGAGGAAGCTATACCTTACGCGGCCAAGCGTGCTGGAGTCCACGGCAAACCAGAGGTTGTGACATGTTTCTTGACGCCGCAACCCTCGCATGCGCGATCGTCAGAGGGACTTGATCGAGTTGCAAATGCCTTTTGCCAACCGTCAAATTGTGACCTATTGTATCTCAGCCGTCGTGGCGAAACTCGAAATCAAGGCCGCAAGAAGGACCACCCGTATGACGCTTCGGATGATCGTATCGGCGGCGGCAGTCGCGGTGGCGATGGTGTCGTTCGCACGGGCCTCGGAACCAAGCTGGACAGGCAGGGTCATCATCCCGCGGTCCGAGCGGGCCGTCATCGAATCGACCCCCATTATCCAACGTCCCTATCGGCCCCTGCACTTCTATGGGAATGCGGTTCGCCGCGTGTATTACCATGACCGCTTGATGCCTCGACCGCGGGAACTTGCGAGAGGCGCGGGGGCATGGGTTTTCCGCCGGTAGCGCCATTGACAAAAAAAGGGCGGCCCAAATTGGGCCGCCCTGAAATTCCGGGCAGGATTTCTACGCTGGCGTCACGGAGGCGGCGCGAGGCCCCTTGCCTTTGCCGCCACTGGCGGTGTCAAGTGTGTATTCGACACGTTGTCCTTCCGACAAATTGTCGAATTGCTGGTCGGCCACCGTCGAATGGTGAAAGAACACGTCGCCACCGTCCGAGGGTTGGATGAAGCCAAATCCCTTGTCGTGGACCAGTTTCTTGATCGTTCCCGATGGCATCTCCGGACTCCGCTGTTTGGTCGGTCGTTCTGCTTGGTCGGTCGTACTGATTGGTCGGAGTTAGTAATTCCGCCCACCGCCGCCGCCGCCACGGCCGCCGCGACCGCCGCCCCCGCCGTAGCCACCACCGCCGCCGCCGCGTCCGCCACGGCCGCCGCCACCTCCGCCACCCCCGCCCGAGGTCCGCTCGCGGGCCTCATTGACGGTCAGGTTCCGGCCCTGGATGTCCTTTTCGTTCAATGCCCGGATCGCCTCCTCGGAGGCCTGCTGTGTTTCCATTTCCACGAAGCCGAAACCGCGCGACCGTCCGGTCTCGCGGTCGGAAACGACTTCCGCGGATTGCACCGTGCCGAATGGAGCAAAGAGCGCCTCCAAGTCGGAAGAGGTGAAGGACCAAGGGAGGTTGCCGACGTACAACTTTTTCGCCATCAGAATCATCCTTACAAAAACTGGGGAAAACCCGCGACCTCGGCAGCCCGGCGCGCCATGCACGCGAAAAAGCTGCTCGACGACCGCCACGAACTCAACGGCCCGATTTCGGGACCGACACACACGAAAATCCACTGTGACGACCCAAACGCTCTGGAAGGCCAACCATCAGCATCAACCGACTAATCACTCCGCTCGGCAGTCCAGGCTAGATCAGTCGGGCAGGCTTGATCAGGCGGGCTTTGTGGCGAAAAGGCAGGGATTGAAAGAATGGCGAATCAGAGACGTGCTGGAGCGATCGAGACCTCACTAGATTAAACATCTGGACACGGGGCATCTTACCCGGCCGCACCCCATTGTGTCCAGAGCGGTTTCGCCGATAAATCGCCTGATGCACCCGAGCCCGATTGCTGCACTTATCGCAGTGCATCGATATCCAATTCCCCAAACAGCACATCCCGCGAGAGCCGCTCGGTGCCACGAAAGAACTCGATGCGAGCCTGTTCGCCGGCATTGTATTTAGCGATCACCGCGATCATGCCGGGTAGGTCGCGGACCGAGTCGCCACCAATCTGCGTAATCACGTCACCCACTTCAATTCCCGCGATCTGGGCGGCGCCATTCGCCACGACGTCTTCTACCTTACAGCCCCGCGGATCGGTGAACCCTCGCACTCCCAGCATCGCGCCGCGGCGGCGGTCGATCGTGGCACCGGGAAATGCCTGGCGAAGTGACTCTTCGCCCTCGTCCGTGACTCCGGTCGCGTAGAGCCTGATCGTCTGCAAATCGGTCAATTCTCGTACTCTTGCGAGACTTTCGTCGTTAAATTCGACACCATTTAACAGCAGGTTACGGACATGGACCAGATTCGCCAGGTGTTCCAAGCCCGCTTTGCCACCCTTCCATTTCTTGCTCAATTTCACTTCGTGGACGACGTACTCACCGTCTTCCATGCCTACGGGTCCAAGCTCGCCTCCCAGGCGGCCGATCGCCACCACGGCCCGTCGCTGGTCGGCAATCCGCTGCGAGCGCAGGGCGGCCGCGGCCGGCTGGGCCGCGTGCGGGTACGACGAGGTCGCCAATCGCCTCAAAGCAGCCCGTGCCGCCGTTCTCGTTTCTGACTCCGACGACCGGCACAATTCGTCCAGGATGTCGACGGCCCGTCGGGCCACTTCGGCACGCTCGCCGTTGGCCGCGGAGGAAAGCGGTTCGACAGCCATTCGGCCCGCTTGTCGCAAGTGACGACTGGCCTTGCGACGGGTGGCGAAACTGCGGCTGTCGAGGTCCGCAACCCAACGCACGACGGCTTCGGCCGGGGGCTCGCGAGGCGCTTCATCCGCCTGGGCCGGCAACGCGGCGAGAGCCGAGTAGCACACGGCTGCCCAGATGGAATTCGATCGTTGCATGCTTGCCAGGTTCACGGCAGGCCCCCGAGGCCCCATTGACGGCTGGACCATTATAGGCCGGCACCCCGTTTGGACGCCAGCAGATAGCCGCGTGAAGTATAAAGTCACCCGGCCCGCGAATGGCGATCGTCGGCCTCGTCAGAATGGGTCTGGAGTTCGACGTGTGCAAACCGTTCGGGCACGAGCAGGGCCAGGCACCAGCGCCGCAGGTTGGCCGGTGTGGGCCGGCAGGCAAGCAACGCGACACCCAGAGAGCAACAAACGATTGTCATCGCGAGGCCCGCCGGCAGCAGCAACAAGAGCGTGCAAGTCACGGCCATGGCCAAAGGTGGCATCCAGCGACAGCGCTGGTTGATACGCTTCGCAAGCGTCACCATCTCGGCGGTCTTAAGAGTGAAACAGGCGTGCGCCAACACCGACAAGATGAACGACCCGAACACGAGCACCTGACAGACCAGCAGGAAGTAATCCATACGGGTCATGTAGGTCAATGGGGGCAGGCTCGAATCGATCGTGATCCGGTAGGCGACGACCGTGAGCATGGCCGTCACGCCGACACCGATCTGCGAGCCGAACTCCTTGGGATCCATCCAGAACACCGACCAGCTTGTGACGACGATTGGCAACAGCGGCAGAACGATCGACCACCAATAGTAGTGCGGATCTCGCTCGATTTCGATTCGAAACGTGAACCGGGAATACGTCTCGTGCAATCGTGGATAGCGATTCTTGGTGACCTCGCTCGTCGTCGCCAGCAGGTTCCACCCGTGGGGCACGACGCGGGCCGCCTCGTCCGGTCCATGACGCGGGCCGCTTTCCCCAGCCACGTAGCGCACGTCGTCGACCTCGCCCGAGGTGGCCTCGATGTGCAGTTCCAATTCATGGCGGTCGAAGGGAAACTCGTGCAGGTCGAAATTGCTCGAAACGGTTCCGCGGAAGTATTGCCGGTAGAGCACTTTGCCGTCCGGCATGATGTGCGCATGCTTGCCCCCTTGCACGTTCACATCGAGGTCGTCGATCAGATCAGGTTCGGGGGTCCAAATCTCCTCGACCGGGACGATCCGCTTGCCCGAGCCGGTCTGATCGGGGTCAAAGGCCAGCCGCCGGTCGTGCCACGACAGGAATAGATAGAATTCGACGTCGAATTTTTCCTCGTGATCCTGAATCTGCGAGACCTCGACGAGCTCGAGGCTCAACTCGACCTCCACAGGCCGTTGAGGGGGCATCTGAGTCAGGTCGCTGGCCTCCTTATCGGCCGCGTCGGCGCTCGAAGCCGCCAGCATTGACAAGCAAATCACTCCCATCATGTGGACCGTCGGCCGGCAGCTCGCGGAGCGACTTCGCAGCGGCATTCCTGGATCAAAGCAAGCCATCCGTGGTTCCTCTTGGCGTGTGACATCGGCCAGAGGAGTATTTTGCCCGGACTTCAATTCCAGGGAAAGATCAAGTTACCCGCGCTCGCCTCGCTTGGGACGTTTATAAACTCAACCCAAGCGGGCCCATTGAGCCAGCAGTTGCGTGATAATCTCGCTGATCTGTCGATCGTAGAGGCACCAGGCTATGCACCCGAGCGCGAGCAAGCCGGCCACCCAGAGCGCACGTCGCCTCCGTGGCGAGGGGCGCGAGGACGATTGCGTTGGCGACGGCACCGCGAGCGCCAGCGCTTCGTGCATGGCTGCATGCCCTTCGACGTTCACGTAGGCACACCCGATCAGATAGTTGGACCCGTCGGCGATCTGCCATTGGGCACGGGCGGCGATCGGCACTTCACGGCCATCGCCAGCCGGCACGACCACCACCATCCTCGCTCCGATTTTACCCGGCCGCGGCGACTGAATGCAGACGCCGCCCGTCGACACATCGAGCAGCTCGACGTCGAATCGGGCCGGATCGAGTTCCCATTGGGCGCTGGCAACAAGCTTGATCGGCTGGCGCGAGAAGATCCGCCGTTCGACCAGTCCCGACGCAAACAGGGTTTCCTGGGCGGCCGGTGAAAGTTCGGGCACGAATGAGCAACCGGCGGTCCAATGATCGTCATCGGCGGCCCTGAGCCAGCAAACTTTGGCCGAGACCGTCAGGTCGAGCTTGAGCTCGGAGCAAACGATCTTGAGAGAAATCGCCTGGTGCAGCTTCAAATGTGAATCCAACGAAAGCTTCACACCGCCAGTGGAAATGTCGAGCAGCCCCGCCGCGGCGGACGTCGGTGCGCCGCCGTTCTCCCACTCGACGGTCAGGGTCAGTGCGTGACGATCCGTCAGCGCGAAGCGCCGCGGGCGGTCGAGCGGCTCGTTCAAGCTGGTTTCGCAAGTTGGGAGCATGGCTGTCCAAGCCGTACCGGTATTGGTGCGACCAACGATCGCTCTTTGGTCACGGAAAACCCTAGGTCACGCTCGGCCCCAAGGCGCCGCGGGCCCTATCCAAGGATCGGCGCGGAGTAAGAAATCGCCGGATGTATCGGTTGCGCGGGCGGAATCACTGGGCGAGATCACTGGGCGGAATTACTGATCGACGCGCTTGTAATCGCCGTAGTTCCGCGCGGCGAGCGACTTGAGGAACGTGTCGAACACGTTTCCCGCCGCTCCGACGCCGATGCCAATGGAATTGATCGTCACGCGGCGGGTGCGATTGAGCCGCGTGATCACCTCCACAATCTCGTCGGGCCTCACGATCTTGCCGCCGTAGGGAGCGCCGTCGGTCAGGAAGTAGATCGCCTCGGTGTCGAAATTGAACGCCGCTTCCAGCGCATCGTACGAGGCGGTTTGCAAGCTCAACACTTGAGCCTGCACGAACGCCGCCGCTTGCTCTTTGTTCTGTGGGCTAGCCACCATCAAATACTTCGACCAGGTCCCCACGCGCGAATTGAACACCAGAACGCCGAAATAGACGCCCGGAGGCAAGTCGTTGATGGCCTTGATCAGCTCGCGTTTGGCGGCCTCAATTCTTCCGCCCCTCATGCTCGCGGAGGTGTCCATCACGAACAGCAGCCGCGAGGCATAGACGGGCAACCCGTAATAAGATGACGAAGCCTTGGCGCCCATTTCGGCGCGAGCGATCGCGCGATGGGCGGCGGGTGGGAACTTGAAATCGTCGCCGTTCGCTTCCCACCAGGCGAGCCAGGCTTCGCCGTCGAGCCCATGCTGCTCGCCACTAATACCGGTCAGGTATTGCACGATGTCGGCCCGAACCTCGCCCTGGACCGTGGTCAAGAGGTCGATCAGGACCTCGACGGCCTCGGGCTGGTCGACACCGGCCAGCGCCTGAATCACCGAACGGCGCAGGGCAAACTCACGGAGAAACAACGGAGACTTCGTCAGCTTGACCAAGGTGGAAACGCTAACCTCGTCGCCCGCCGTTCCCAAGTCGTCGGCCAGTGAGACCAGGAGCAGCAATCCCCCCTCGGGCGAGGCAGCGGCTTGTTCCAGAAGTTTCAACGATTCTTTTTCGACGTCGTTCAACTTTGAAGCCAAGAGAACGGCCAGCGACGCACAGGTGCCCGGATCGGCGTTGCCTCGCTTCATATCCCGCTTGACCTCGCCGAGCAGGAAGTCACAGGCGTCCTGGTTGTCCTTGAAGCTGAGCAAAGTGTCATAGGAGGCCCTGCGGACTTCGTCGTCCGGGCTGGCGAGCCCCATTTGAACCAGCAGCTTGGCGGCCTCGGCCGTGGGGTAATTGGCCAGCTTGCGGACAGCGGCGACGCGCGCCTCCGGCTTGCGGCTTTTCATCTGCTGTTGGATGCCGCGGCGCGCATTCTTGAATTCCTTGGCTTCCTTGGAATCCTCGGCCCCTCGGAGGGCCACGGCGAAGACGAAGCAGGCCAAAACCAGCACCGCGGACCAACGGCACGTTCGACCTCGCATGACCGCCTCCTCGAAATGCAAACCGGGCGCCGGGGAACCCTGCAGGAACATGACGCGCCGCACAAAAGCACAATGCCCCCAGTAGAAATTGGGCTCTTCAGACCATTCTCCCGCCGGGTCGCAAGGGTGTCAATTGTTTAGCGCGGCTATCGGCCCAACTCGACCAACAGCGAATCCAGCCGCGCGGCCAATTCCGGCGGCAAGCCCGCTAACAGGACGCGATCGACCAGGCCGACCTCGATCATGTCACGCAGATGGACCCGGTCCAGGTCGCGGTTGGCCATCAGCTTCATCCGAACAAGCGCCTCGAGACTAACGACTGGCTTGCCGGGTCCGAGCACTTGGCGTTCACCCATGATCGGCGACGGTAACAGATTATCCGCCCGGACCTTCTCACCCGCCCAGACCAAATGAACCGCGTCCTTCGGATTGGGCTGCTGACGATCGACGAACATACCGACGCCCAGCACTTCGAAGTACTCCATGTCAATCGTCGTTGCGGCGGCGCGAGCGCGTGGCAAGTCGACGCGGCTTAAAAGTATGTCGACGTCCTTGGTCGTGCGAACGGCCTTCGGATCGCGTGTCGCCACCCACACCGCGACCGCTTGTCCTCCAACCAGCGCATACGGCACACCCGCCGCGTCAAGGGCGTCCGTGATCCGCCGCATCCGTTGGTTCACGTCCTCGACGGCCATCGCATGTTTTTCCCAGAGACTTTCAGGCAGGAGGACGACATCGCTGGCCATGCTATTCCTTCGTCACTGTCTCATCCAGGTTCAGCACCACCGCCGCGACCGCGGTGTAAGCCGCAAGCTCCGCGACATCGAGCCGTTCATCTCGGAGCGATTCACCGGTAGTTACAATTTCGAGCGCCGCTCCCGGCTGGGCGCGGTAATGGGCCAGATGTTCGTGAAAACCTCTTACCAGGATTTCGAGCTCGGCCGCCGCGGGAGTCCGCGCGACGGCCAACCTGAAGGCGCGCGTAATCCGTTCCTCCGGCGTACTGCCCCCCTCGACGATCGCCCGCTCTGCCAGCTTTCGCGAACACTCGACGAACGTGACTTCGTTCAACAACGTCAGTGCTTGCAGCGGCGTGTTGGTGCGAGTCTCGCGCACCGCGCAGGTTTCGCGTCCCGCGGCGTCGAACGTAATCATCGTCGGCGGTGCGACAGTCCGTTTCCAAAACGTGTACATGCTGCGCCGATAGAGCGACTCGCCGTGGTCCTGCGCGTAATCGACGCCGGCGAGCTCATTCCATAGCCCATCGGGTTGGTAGGGCATCACGCTCGGTCCCCCCAGCCGCTCGACCAGTAAGCCCGCCGCGGCGAGGGCCTGGTCGCGGATCATTTCGGCTGAAAGCCGGAACCGCGGGCCATGGGACAAGAGCCGATTCTCTGGATCGCGTTGCGCCAAAGCCGGCGTGACTTTCGACGACTGCCGATACGTGGCGCTGGTCACGATCGAGCGGATGATCGCCTTCGTGTTCCAACCGTTAGTGGCGTACTCCGTGGCCAGCCAGTCAAGCATTTCGGGATGGCTGGGCGCCTCTCCCTGGGCGCCGAAATCGTCGACCGTTTTCACCAGCCCCGTACCGAACAGCATCTGCCAATAGCGGTTCACCGCCACGCGTGCCGTCAACGGGTTGTCCGGATCGACAAGCCAGCGAGCCAGGTCGAAACGGTTGCCGGTCGCACTGGCGCCCAAGGGCGGCAAGCTGGCCGGCACGGCCGGCGCCACGCGCTCTCCGCGCTTGTCGTATTCGCCGCGGACCAGGATGAACGTCTCGCGTGGCGTGGGCAGTTCCTCCATTACCATCGTCGTCGGGAGACTCTCGACGAGCTGCTCCCGGCGATCGCTGAGCGCGACGACCTGCCGCCATGTCTGGCGAATGGTTTCCGGAGCCGCCTCGGCGACGAAGTAGGCGCGGAGTTTTCGTGCCTGAGCCGCCGTGCGCCGCTCCGCGGGGATTGAGACGATCTGATCGATCGTTTCGGCTGTGGCCACGATTTGCGCCTCTTCGGGCGCCAGTGTTCGATCGTAGATGCGCACGTCGTCCAAAAGGCCGTGGAAGCGGCCCTCCGGACCGCCCCCCCCGCCAATCCGCAACGGCTGAGCGGCCGCGAAGGTTTGGTTCAATTCGTCGAGCCGGACGGTCAGCGGCTCTGGATTTCCGTCGATAAAGACCTTGACTCCGCTGGCGACGCGCGAGCCGTCATAGGTCACCAGCAGATGGTGCCACTCGCCCGGAAGCAAACTTCGCTCGGTCTCGACCCTGAGCGCATCATCGAGCCAACGCTTGACTAGATTGACCTGCACTCTGCCGTCGGCCAACGCCACGTAATAACCATCGGCTTGCTCGGCGTCGGTCATTCGCGAAACGAGCGTGCCGCCGTGGTCACCCTGCGGTTGCACCCACGCCGCGATTGAAAACCGGTCGTAATAGCCGAAGGCGCCGACGTCGCCCGCGTCGATAATCTGGCTTCCGTCAAACGTACAACCCTGGCCGAGCTTGCCGGGCACGAATGTTCCTGGGCTACCTTCGAACCGGGCGAGTGCAGGGTGAACATCGGCCTCTGCCGGCACCAGTTTCTTGCCCGGCGATATGATCAACTCCCCCCGCGTGGCTGCGGGCTTTGGCGGCAATGGTCCCGGGCCGGCGGCTGGGGCGTGATTGGCCGGATCGCCGTCTAGGGGATATTGCACTTCCAGCGCGGTGGTGATCGTCCAATCGAAGGGCTGCGCGGGGGAGAAAGACTTTTCCCACTCGTTTTGAGCGGAGGCCAGTTGTGAAGACAACTCCGCGAAGCTGGCGTGTGCGGCGGCAAGCTGCGCCTCGAGCTGCGCGAGCTCGTCGCGCTCGCGCGGCGTAGGCGCCTTGACCACCGGCGGCGAGTTGCCGAATTTGACCGCCTTGCCTCGCTCGGGCACGTTGTTGAAAAAGGCGAATAGTTGGTAGAAATCGCGCTGTGAAAGCGGGTCGAATTTGTGGTCGTGGCAGCGGCAACAGCCCATCGTCAGCCCGAGCCAGACCGTGGCCGTCGTGTCGACGCGATCCACGACGTACTCGACAGCGTATTCCTCGGGTACGATCCCACCCTCGGCGTTGCCGCGATGGTTGCGGTTGAAGCCGGTCGCGATCCGCTGGTCGAGCGTGCAACCTGGCAGCAGGTCGCCGGCCAGTTGCTCGATGGTGAATTGATCGAACGGCAGGTTGCGGTTATAGGCATCGATCACCCAATCGCGCCAGCGCCACATGAAGCGTTCACCGTCGCTCTGGTAGCCGTTCGTATCGGCGTAACGGGCGCCGTCGAGCCAACGGGTTGCCATCCGTTCGCCGAAGCGGGGCGAATCGAGGAGTCGGTCGACGAGTTTCTCGTAAGCATTAGCCGACGTGTCGGCCAAGAACGAATCGACCTCGACTGGTGTCGGCGGCAATCCGGTGAGATCCAAGGTCACTCGGCGAATGAGCGTGGTCCGTTCAGCCTCGACCGCCGGAGCCAGCCCTTCTTGCTCAAGTCGTGAGAGCACGAAGGCGTCGATCGGATTGCGCACTCCCTCTCCAGGAGCGACGGCCGGCAAGGCGGGGCGGCGCGGAGGAATGAACGACCAATGGCCCTGCCACTTCGCCCCTTGCTCGATCCAGCGACGGACCAGCTCGATCTGCTTGGCCGAGAGTTTGCGGCCGGAGTCGGCGGGCGGCATCTGCTCATCGGCATCGGTAGAGGCGATACGGCGGTACAGCTCGCTGGCCGCCGGATCGCCCGGCACGATGGGCCTCGCGCCGTCGCGCACGGCCCCATCGTTCAGGGCCAGGGCCGCGGATTCGATGTCCAACCGCAGCTCGGCCTTGCGCTTGGCCTGGTCGGGACCGTGACACTGAAAGCAGTTGTCGCTCAGAAGGGGCCGGATGTCGCGGTTGAATTCGACGGCGCCGTCCGATGCCAACAAATGCGCCGGGGCCGGCCAGGCCAACAAGGCGAGGACCACGGCCGCGTTGTAGGGGGCAATTTGACGTTGGAGCATACCCCATTCCACCACGCCGGAGGAGAAAAGTCCACACACACCCTGCCAACGGACCGCCTGGACTCATCGTTTTTCACTCGTTAAGATACTCCGTTCACTTAGCCCGCCAAAGCCGTCAGAGATTAGAGAGAGGAGCCACGGTCCCCATGTCGAACGATACGAACGTCCATTGGCACGCCCATAGCGTTACCCGCCCGGAGCGCGAGGCCCTCAACGGCCACCAAGGGTGCGTGATCTGGTTCACGGGGCTCAGCGCCTGCGGCAAGAGCACGATTTCGAACCTGGTCGACCACAAGCTCCATTCGCGAGGCCTGCACAGTTACGTGCTGGATGGCGATAACGTGCGACACGGCCTGAACGCCGGGCCGGGCATGCTCAAGGAAAGGCACGGCGAAGAATTCGCCAAGCGCTTTGGGCTTGGTTTTTCGGCCCAGGACCGCGAAGAGAACATCCGCCGCATCGGGGCCGTCGCCAAGCTGTTTAGCGAAGCAGGCCTGATCACGCTCACTGCCTTTATCAGCCCCTACCGCCGCGACCGCGACGCCGTTCGCGCCACCATGACCCCCGGCGAGTTCATCGAAATTCTGGTGGATGCGCCGATCGAGGTCTGCGAAGCTCGCGATCCCAAGGGGCTTTACAAGAAGGCCAGGGCCGGAGAGCTCAAGGGTTTCACGGGCATTGACGATCCGTACGAAGCGCCGCAGAAGCCGGAACTGGTGCTCGACGCCGGCAAAAAGGACGCCGAGACGCTCGCCGAAGAGGTCATCGCCTACCTGACCAAGGCAGGCAAGATCAAATAGTGCGCGGTTGCACCAAGGTGCGCGAGTAGCAAGCGGAGCCCGAGCAGGACCGGGCCCCGTTTTTTATATACATCGCTTGGTTGCTGGTGGCGAAATGGCAGAGTTCGGTAATTGCGGGTTTCTTCGTAAGAGGCCAGGGGGTTCTGTCGGAATAGCGCCTACTTGGCGTACTTCCTGATCTTGGATCGCAGTCCTTTCAGGTTCTCTTGCTCCTCAACCGCGCGAACGACGCGAAAACCAACGAAGTCCGCGTCAGCGACCCACCAGATGCTCTGCGGCAATTCCGGGTCGGATTGATTCCAGCTCTTGTCGGACCCGCGGCGCGCCGCGCTACGGCACTTTGCGGGCGAATCGACCCATGAACCACCGCGTACGACGTGCGGATACCGATCTGATGAAGGCAAGCAGACCGGCCCGACGGTCGTAACGTCGACGGGAAATCGCTGGTATGCGTCGGGTTCGTATTGATCGAGGCACCATTCCACGACGTTCCCATACATATCGTGTAGACCCCACGCATTCGGTCGCTTCTGGCCAACCATGTGCGTCTGGTCATCGGAATTGTCCTCAAACCAGGCGTATTCGCCTAGCATGCCCGCATCCTCCCCGAAGGAATAGGCAGTTTTTGACCCCGCACGGCAGGCGTACTCCCATTCCGCTTCGGTCGGGAGCCGGTAGTGTTTGCCGGTTACGACGGAAAGCCAATGGCAATATTCCATCGCGGCGTGGTGGCTCATGGCCAAGGCGGGCATACAGTGCCGGCCATGGCCGAACGACATGTCCATGTACGGACCGGTGGGCCGGGTGATGGCGTCGGCCTTCGCTTCTAGCGCAGCCTCATTCTCTCGATCGGATGCCGGGTGGCCCTCGTGGAACAAATCAAACTCGTCCCAGGTGACTTCCGTTTTTCCCATCCAGAAGCTTCGAATCTCGACGACGTGCCGGGGGATTTCGTCTTCGGCCTGGCCAGAATCGCCATCGCGGCTGCCGGCGATAAACGTGCCGCCGGGAATCGCCAACATTTCGAACTCGACCTCCGAATCGGGTAATCGTTCGGTGTACGCGTCATGTTCAAACGAGGTGACTTCGACGTCGTCCGCTTGCACGCTCCACGGTATCCAGGCCATGGCGACGGTGAGACCGAGTATCCGCGCGACGGACGAGCGAACAGGACGCCGACGACAAGTTAAGCACATATTGCGGGCACTGTTGGAATCAACGGGTCAGAGGGTCAGCTCGGTTCTCCGATGATGACGGATTTGGCCAGGTCTAACAAGTACGGAACACGGCTTGCCTCTTGCTCGCTTCCGATTTTGCCGTCTCATTTGATCTACCAGATCGATTGCGGTACGCTAAAGTCCAGATCCACGTTTCTTTTGCTCGGAGGTGCCCGCATGGCTGGATCATCGGTTCAAGCCCCGTTTTCGCGTCGGCGCTTACTGCAAATCGGCGGAATCGGTGCTTTGGGTCTGGGCTTGCCCGAGCTACTGCACGCCGGCGCGCCACGCGGCGGTGGTGGGGTAAGTGGGCCGGAGCGTTCGTGCATCTTCATCGTGCAGTACGGCGGTGGAAGTCATATCGACAGCCTCGACCCAAAGCCTGACGCTCCGGACGACATTCGCGGGCCGTTTCGGCCGATTGCTACCCGCGCCGCGGGCATGCAATTGTGCGAGTTGTTGCCGCGACTGGCGTTGTTGGCCGATCGCTTCGCAGTCGTCCGTTCAATGACCCACGGCAATGGCGGGCATGACGGCGGCATGCACGTGGCGATGACCGGAAACTCGACTCCCGAGCGCGACACGCCCTATTTCGGTTCGGTCGTTGCCCGGCTACGCCCCGCGACGCGGAATATGCCGTCGTATGTCTGGCTTCAGAACCTGGCGGGCGACGTCGAGCCTCGCTACTTGGGGGGCGGTTTCCTGGGTCCGGCGTTCAGCCCATTGCGCGTGGCAACCGATCTCGACAACCCCAGCGCCGCTGAGTTTCGCTTTACGGCATTCGACCCACCCGCCGGAACAACGGCTGAGACGCTGCAGGCCCGTGGGCAATTATTGAAACGGTTGAATTCGCCGGCCGACGACCAGAATCTGTCGCCCGCGTTCACTCGATTTCAGGAACAGGCGTTCGAGCTGGTCGCCGGCACCGAAGCGCGCCAGGCGTTCGACCTGGGGCGCGAATCCGACGACGTCCGCGAACGATACGGCCGCCATCCTTTGGGGCAAAACTTGCTTATGGCGAGGCGCTTGGTCGAAGCGGGTGTGCGGCTCGTCAGCGTCACGGCCTGGTGCGGCCTGGCGGAGGGCGAGAAGTTCACCAACGTGCAGACTTGGGACATGCACGGGCCCGTCGCGCCCCACATCGGCAGCATTTTTGGGACTGGATCCTACGGCTTGGGGTTCGCGCTGCCGCGCGTGGACCAATCGGTTTCGGCGTTGCTTGAGGACCTCAGCGGCCGCGGGCTGCTTGAAAGCACGCTCGTCGTAATGGTGGGCGAGTTCGGACGCTCGCCGAAGGTGAACAACCAGGGGCGCGACCACTGGCCGGCATGTTATTCGGCATTACTCGCGGGTGCGGGCGTGCGCGGGGGCCTGGTGTATGGAGCCTCCGACAAACAAGGCGCGTATGTCCGCGACAACCCCATTTCGCCTGAAAGATTCAGCGCGACAATCTTCCGGGCCTTGGGAATCGACCCCGGCACGCGGCTGGGGCTCGACGGCTTCACCCGTCCAGCGAGCGCCGGTCAGAGCGTACAAGAGCTGTTCGGCTAGCGTAGTGATCCAGGCCCGACCGCTGATCGTTGGCACAACGGTCTCGCTCTGCAACCGTGATGGGTCCTGAGAATCGCCCGAATTTGACTGCGCGACTTGCGGAACGTAGTATCGAACCAACCATGAATTCGCATCGATTCGCACAAAGCCGGCGTCAGCCCTACATTTTCTCGCTGTTGGGTTTCTTGCTGTTCGGTGCGAACGGGTTCTGCTCGCTGCCGCCTGCCCAGGCCGCTGAGCAGGTGATGCTCGAACAAATTGTTTCGCGCCACGATCCGCACTTTAACGTGGCCACCGCCCGCCTCACCGTGGGCCGCGACGGCAACATTTACCTGGGGAACGGTTCTCCCCAGGGTGGCTATGTGTTGCGCGTTTCCCCGGACGGCGGTACGCGGCTCGGCGGAACCGTCGGCTATGCGTTCACAAGCGTGGCGGCCGGTAAGGACGGAACCGTGGCCACATCGGAGGCCCACTTCAGTCACCGCGTTGCGTTCTGGGGTCGCGATTTTTCGACGATCGGGCATGTCCCCGATTTCCTGGTGAACGACCAGGTGCAATGGAATGCTCCCTCCGATGTCGAGGCCGGCGATACCGGCGACTTCTTCGGTATCGACCAGCACCGGTTGCGGATTCTCCGCCTCCAGCCCCCGGACAAGCTGGTCACGAGCTATTCCTTGGAATCGCTCGGCGAGCAAACCCGAGGTGCGGCCGTGGCATTTCGCGTCTGGGAAGCGGGCAAGCGCTTCGTCACTGCCTGGCCGCGTGGCATGATCCACGCTCTTAGCTTTGACGGAAGAGCGCTCTGGTCGCTCGAGGGGCGGCCGGCCGGAGAAAACCTCGGTGGCTTCGATCTCGATGACGAGGGGAAGCTCTTCTTGTTGTCGAATGGCGACGACGTAAGAGTATTCGATGTCGACGGCAAACCGGCCGGCGAGGTCAAGCTGCAATCGGATGCACGAGGAAAGCTTTCCCAGGTCACCGATCTGCGCGTCCGCGGGGGCGAATTGGTAGTCAAACGCGCCTCCCCCGACACGCTGTTCGAAGTCTACGACCGCTCGACCGGTACTTTGCTTCGCAGAATTGATGCCGATGTGGAAACACTGCGTGTCACCTATCCAGCGCCCGTCTGGACGGCAGGGCAAAGCATTCCGTTCACGATCGACTTCGACGCCCGGCAACGGCAGGCCAGGCCCAAGTTTCGCGTCTGGCTACGACCGTTGGGGGTGCCGGAATTTCAGGAACTGCCATGGAACGCAGGGCGCGTTACCGTGCCCGCCGATGCGCGAGGCCTGTATCAAGTTCGCGTAACGCCTGATGTGCGCGGCCGCGTCGCGGAATATATTGTCGATGGCTACATTGAAATCCGGGTGCCCGATTCCGTCGGATCCGTGGCGATCCTGACGCCGCTCAATCGATTCAACTACGGCGCTCGGGAAACGCTTCCGGTGCGCGTCGTCGCCCGAGCGGCGGTGGGAACGGAAATTCCCGAAACGATCGTCGTTCGGCTGCAAGATGCTTCGGCCCAGGTTCTCGCCGAGCGGATCGTAAAACTTGCGGAGGGTAAAGGCGATTGCGAATTCCAGCTCAAGGATATCTCAGGCCAGAGGCTGAAATCCGAGCGCAGTGTTTCCGGCGGCGGGCTGCGCGGTGCTTCTGGCGGCGGGCTGCGCGGTGCTTCTGGCGGCGGGCTGCGCGGTGCTTCTGGCGGCGGGCTGCGCGGTGCTTCTGGCGGCGGGCTGCGCGGTGCTTCTGGTGGCGGGCTGCGCTGTGTACTCGATGCGAATGTGCCGGGGTTCACCGTGGCCTCCCAACCAATCGAAATTGGTCCTGGGCTCGGTGGAAAGCGTCCGTTGAAGATCGTCCAGCACGGCGACTATACGCTTGGGTTTCCCACGGGACCTCGGCCGGTCGGCATGAATCTGCCGCAATGGGCCGACCTTCCCGACGCGATTGCAGATCATGTTTCGCGGTCGCGCACGCTCGGCTTGAATCTGTTCGTCGATCGAGTCGGTCAGGGGGCAGGGCTCGGCGGCTTGTCGCAGGAGGCGCAGGATCCGGAGATCGTCGCGCGGCTCACCGCCGACCCGACGGCCGTTGCACCGGAAAAGGCCCAATTCGAGGGACCGTTGCCGCGGACGCTGGCCGGATACGGTGCCTGGGATATCGAGGAACAGGGAATCCTGCTGTACATGGACGCGGGGTTGCCCCTTGGGACGCTTTTCGACTCACGCAAGCCGGAGCAGATGGAGAAGGATCTCGAAACGGCGACCCGGAAGATGCTCTCTTACCCGGCCTTTCGAGGCTGGAGCTGGGCGGCAAACTGGTGGCTGGAAAAACATGGCGCCGACGCGGCCATTGGCGAGACTGAGAAGGTGGAGTACACCGCCGCTCTGAAGGTCGCCCGCGAAACTGGCACTTGGTCTTCCGTGCTGGACGTGGTTTCCGACCGGACTTTCGCGCACGCCGTGAACGCCGAAGGTCGGCTCCGCAAAGTGCTTGAGTCGGTCGCTCCTGGCAAGCTCAGCGTAAGCACTGGGCCCTACCGGGCCATTCAGACACATCCTCCTGTCATCTTCCGTAACAGCGATGAAGTCGACCTGCACTATCAAGGAGAGCAAATTCAGCCGCCCCAAGTCGCGGCGCATCATGTCGACTTCTACAAGCGGCCTGGAAAGCGCGCTTGGGCTCACCCCGAGCTGTGGAACGACGACGGCACCGGGGGAATGATCTTCCCCACCCTGTTTCAAATGGCGATGCGCGGCGTGGATGGCGTAGGGCAGTCGGGACCGGTCGGTCCGGGTTGGAACAACCGCGATCCCGACCGCGCCGATCCGCGCAGCGGCGGAGCCGGCGCGACTTCGGCATTCCGGGCTGCTTATCAGGCACTTGGACGCAACGTTCCCTGGGACGGCACGGCCAGCGGCCTCGGGCTCACGAACTCGAAGAATGCCGATCGATTGGCGATTGTCGTTTCGACCCGCATGCAGCGGATCGAAACGTGGGATGGCAAGATCGGGGGCGCCTACTTCGATGCGCTGTTCGAGGCCTTTAATACCTGCCTCTATGCGCATCGTCCCGCGTCTTTCGTGTTCGTCGAGGACTTGCAGCCCGATACTCTAAGGCATTACCAGGCGATCTTGGTGGTTGCGCAGCGCGTCGAACTCGATCCGCCGCTCGCTGCGGCGTTGGAGCAGGCTCGCAGGTCGGGGGTGCAAGTATTTCACGATGGCACCTGCCGGCCGGAACTGGTGAAAGATACTTTGCCGCTGGGAATTAAATTCGATCGTGTGAGCCAGGACCCTTCCGCCTGGCAGGACGACGCGGCCTACGATCGCTTCCCGCGTTACTTCAAGGCGCACGCTGAAGCGCTCCGTAAAGTGCTGGGAGCTTTGGTAACGCCCGTCGCCAAGTGCTCCAATTCCGAGGTCCTCTTCAGCGAACGGGTGTCGGGCAAGAATCGGTTTGTCTGGGCGGTCAATAACACCATGCTCGGTTGGGATCCCGGCCTGGCCTGGCGGACCACACTACTGATGACGCAGCGGGTGCCCGTCGTCGAGAAAATCACCCTCGACGTGCCGCCTGGTTTTGTGGTCCACGATGTGTTCGCGGCTAAACAAGTCGCGCATGACAACGGCACCTTCTCTTTGGATCTACGTTCGATTCCGGCCCGGTTGTTCGCCATCATGCCGGCGGAGACGAAGCTATTGACGGCCGGCGAAAATCCTCCGGCTGAGGAACTGTTCGGCCCGCACATTCGCGATGTTTCAGTATCGGACGACGGCAAAACTGCCCTGCTGACGGCGTTCAACTGGGACCATAACTTGTACGCGATCGACCTCGACACGGGCGAAGGCCGCTGGCGGAGCCGGATCGGGCACGCCTTCGCTTTCGATTCCAAGTCGCATGTCGGCGGGTTCACGGCGCAGGGGTTTGACGTCACGTCCGCCGAGGGATACCACCTCTACCTGTTGGGGACCGACGGCAAGGTCGATCGACGGTTTGCCCTGTTCGGGCTTCCCAAGCGCGGAACCTCTTGGGCGGCGTCGGAGCACATCCAAGATTCCGGCATCAATAGTTTTGCCGTGCCCCACGGCGGCTCCTGGTTCGCTTCGGCGGGCGACCTGGGGCTCGCGGTCTGGGATCGCGCAGGTCAATTGCTCTGGACCGACGACTGGTGGAAGACGCAGCGCAAGCGCGTCCGGCTGCGGGCGCTCGGCGAGAGTGCCCTTGTCGTTCTCGACCATGGAAAGGTGCATCTGCGAAATGCGCCGGATGGCCGGCCGCTTTGGTCGCTGAACGTTGCCGACACCGGCGCGCTACGCGGCGGAGAGGCCAGCGTCGATGGCCAGACGCTGGTCGTCTACGCGGATGCATTGGGCGGCCGGTTTTTTGTGATCCGCGACGGCCAGGTCGCCAACACGATCCCCGCGGCAGCCGATCAGTTTGCGCTCTCGGTCGACGGCTCATTTCTGGTCGCTGTGGACGGCCGCCAGTTGAAAGCCTTCGACACGGCGGGCGGGCTCCTCTGGACGTTCACCGGCGACGATACGTTGCGATCTCCACGGATCTCCCTCGACGGACGGCGGATTGCCGTCGGCAGCGAGCTTGGCACGCTCGCCGTGCTCGATCGCGAAGGCGGCGTACTCCTGCAACAAGACTTGCACGCTCTCCCCGTTCCCGCCTGGTTGCCGAATGGTGATCTATTGGTCGTAACCTGGATGGGAACGGTCGCACGACTTGGTCCGGACCTGAAAACGCTCTGGCAGAAGCGGCTCATGCCCGTCGAAACCGATGCGCGGTCGAAGCTGCTGGCCACCGATCGAACGCCGACGGTCCGCCGCACAGGTTGGGGGAACGCCGCGGACCAGCCCCTACCGCTCGTGCCAAATTTGCTGGCCGAGCCGAAGGCACTACTCGGTGCCTATTCCGATCCGCAGGCGCATGGCGACCCGCGCCCGTGGCAGAACCAGGTTGAATGGCTGACGGATGGCAAAGCAATCGCGCCACCGTTGCCCTGGCTATCGTGGACCGACGTGGGTATGGTCGACAGCGGTTGGCGCAACAAGCTCGCCCTGCAGGTTGACACGTTCCGCACGCAACTGCGGGTGACCGCGATCACGTTCGTCGAAGATCCCGCGCACCCGGAATCGTGGATGCGCGACGTTCGACTGCAATGGTGGAACCCGGTGTCGGAAGACTGGCGCGACGGCCCATTGCTGCTCTCTGACGCGGCGGTGCATACGCATGTTCTCGACGAGCCGATTGAGGCCGCGAAGTTCCGCTTCATCAGCACGGGAGGCGGAAGTTGGCCCGTGGGGAACTTGCGGCTCGGAGAGTTGGTATTTCACGGCGAAACCCTGGGAGCATCGCATCCGGACGCCGTCGCGAAGAAGCCCTTGCTCGTATTGTTTGACGAACGCGAGTCGGATCTCAACAGCCTGAAGTATCCCGGGCGGCCATTCGGCTTCCGTTACACCGGGGCCTATAGCGGAGGCAAATGTCTGGAGCTTTCGGCGGCGGGTGAAACTGGCCCCAACTTTATCCCTCCGTTCGGGCATGCCATGCCCAACTGGAGTTTTGAAATTGCGGAGGCCCCACAGCCCGGCCAGTACCGGTTTTTGCAATTTGCTTGGAAGGCAAACTCCGTTAAGACCACCGGCGTAGGCCTGTTACTGGGGAGGAACTGGCCCGGCGGCGGCGTAGCCGTTTCCGTGGGCGACGTGAAATGGAATGAAGGAATGATTGCCGAAAGCCGTCTCGACGGAGCGCCCTCCGCCGAATGGAAAACGGTGCGCGTCGACCTTTGGAAACTGACGAACGGAAAACCGCCGCGGATCGAGGCGCTCAACTTGAAGAGCGTCGGGGACGGCGCCTGTTTCGATCAGATCGTGCTTGGGAGGACGGAATCCGACTTGCCACCCAGCAAGGAATAAGACCGACGCGCTCAAAGGCTAGGATCGACCAGATGATGCCTCCAGCTTGCCCGCGACTCACTGGGCGGGTGCCCCGGTTTCACGTTGGCTGCTACAATCGCGATACGAAAACAGGAATGGCCGTCGCCTTGGGTAGCTGCGAGCGTCGCGGAACACCGGGCAAGCCGGTGGCATGTCAACTTCCACTTTGCGGTGAATTCAAACCTGTTAGGGTCTACGGCCGGAAATCGTCGTCGGCATGCAGGCCGTTGGCGAAGCGGGCGAGCAACTCGGCGGCGCGGTCGATGTCGTCGAGTGAGATCATTTCGACGGGGCTGTGCATGTAACGGTTGGGAATGCTGACCAGCGATACGGCCATGCCGGCGCGGCAGAGCTGCATGCTGTTGGCGTCGGTGGGCGTGGCCCGCCCGCTGGCGGCCACCTGGTAGGGGATCTCGCCCTCGTGAGCGGCCCGCAGCAGCCGTTCGACGACGACCGGGTTCATATTCGGGCCGCGATAGATTACCGGTCCGGCCCCCAACGCGACGTCCCCTTCTTGTTTCTTGTCGATTGTCGGACAGTCGGTGGCATGCGTCACGTCGACGGCGATACCAACTTGCGGGTCGATCCCGAAAGCGCTCGTCTGGGCGCCGCGCAGGCCGATTTCCTCCTGCACCGTGGAGACGACGTACAGAGCGCAGTCGAGCGGTTTGAGACTCGCTCGGCGAAAGGCCTCGAGCACCACCCACAGCCCCGATTTGTCGTCCATCGCCGGCGCGCAGGCCAGGCCGTTGCGCATCGGACGGAACCCCAGCTCCAGAGTCACGGGGTCGCCGATCTTGACCACACCGGCGGCGTCGTTTTTGTCCTTGGCTCCCATGTCGAGCCAGAGATCCTTGAGCTTGGGCACCTTGTTTCGCTCGTCGTCGGCCAGCAAGTGGATCGGCTTACGCGCAATCACCGCCGGCACAGGTCCGGTTGCGGTCCAGACTGTCATTTTTTGGCCGATGAGCACCTGAGGGTCCCAGCCGCCGATCGGTTGCGTGTAGAGAAACCCCTCGGCGTCGATGTGCTGGACCAGCATGCCGATCTGGTCGCAATGCCCGGCCAGCATCACCCGCAGACGGCCCTCGGGGTTCTTGACCGCGATCACATTGCCGTGCAGGTCGGTCGACACGCGGTCGGCGATCGGGGCGAGGTACTCGCGAACAAGGTCTTGCACGGGACGCTCGAAGCCCGACGGGCTGGGCGTCTCAAGGATGCGCTTGAAGAAATCGAGTGCGGTGGGGTCCATCAGGACTTGCTCCGGGGAGCAGTGGATTCTGCACATTTCCAAGCCGCTTGCAAGCGAGATCCACGGATCACGCTCGACGGCGTTTTGGGGCGCCAATGACGGCCATGTGCGTGGCTCACGTCGAAACCGAACGATCACGATTGCGCGGGTTGCGGCGTCGAGCATTGTGTCGCAACCCCCTGGCTTGTTCGGGCGGCGGCTGCGAAGCCGCATGACCGCGCGCGCCACCGGCCGGCGCGACGGTAAATTGGGCAATCTTGATCTGTGCTCCTTGGGGCCGGCTCGCTAAAATCTCGCCGCCTCGGCATTCATGGAGGACGTGTGATGCGGAATGTGCTGCTGGCGGCGGTGGTTGTCTTCTCTCCACTTTCCGCCCATTCCCAAAATGTCCCGACCATCTTCCACCCGAAATGGGCCGGAAAGCAATTTCGACGAAGCTATCCGGCTAGATCCATCGTATGCGGCGGGCGATGGCCGACTACGACGAAGCCATCCGGCTTGATCCCTTGCTTGCGATGGCATTCAGCAATCGTGGTTATCATTGGCAGTGCAAAGGCGGACAAACGATTGCGAGTTGGCCGGTGAGCCGTCGAAGACGCCAGGACTGCGTGCGAATTGACCGCTTGGAAAGAGTACCGAAACCTTGGAGCCCTTGCCGCCGCCTACGCCGAGCTTGGCGACTTCAGAAAGGCGGTTGGCTGGCAGCATCGAGCACTTGACCTCGCACTACCAGCGGACAAGAAGGAGTTTCAAGATCGGCTGGCGCTTTACCAGGCCGGCAAGCCGTATCGGGAAGCGCCGGTAAGAAAGTAGGGGAGAATTGCTAATGCTGAAAATCCTGCTGGCGGCGATTGTTTTCCTTGCTCCAATTCCATGCCTTGGTCAGGAGATTGGCACTTACTTAAAGAAGGGGGCCGAATGGCGTGCCAAGGGCGACCTTGACAAGGCGATTGCGGAATTCGATGAGGCGATTCGCATCGACCCGATGTCCGCGGTAGCTTACATGCACCGAGGCAGCGCGTGGTACGACAATTCGACATGGCAATTCAATGGCAACAGAAGGCGATCGAATTCGCACCGGACGACCAGAAAAAAGGCTCCGAGACGAGGGTGAAGCTTTATCAGGCCGGAAAGCCATTTCGGCAGGAACTGAAATAGTGGCCGGGGCAGGAATAAGATCCAGCCGGCCCGGCTGTTCGCTCGAAAGGAGGCGAGCCGTGTCGTTGCCGCTCAAGGCGAGATTGTTTTCGGCCGCTCTCGCGGCGGCCGTGCCGTTGTTGGCGAACGGCCAGCTACCTGCGGACGACTTTTCCGCTGGCGTGGCTGCCTTGACTCAAAAGAACAACGCCGAAGCGGTGCGCCTCTTTACCAAAGTGGTACTTCGGAACCCGCAAAACACCGTTGCCCTCTGGGGGCGTGGGGCGGCCTACGGGGGCCTTGGTGAATTCGATCAGGCGATTGCCGACTACGATGCTGCCATCCGAATCGATCCTAAATTCGGCTTTGCATTCGCAAGCCGGGCTGGAGCATGGCTCGCCAAGGGTGAATATGCCAAGGCGCTCGACGATTGCGACAAGGCCATCCATCTCGACCCGAAGTCGGCGGCGGCCCATAACGACCGAGCCTGGATGCGTGCGACCTGCCGGGATGAAAAGTACCGGGATGGAACGAAAGCCATTGAAGACGCCACCAAAGCCTGTGAGCTGACCGATTGGAAACGGCCCGAGTACCTCGATACCCTTGCTGCCGCTTATGCCGAAGCCGGTCAATTCGACAAGGCCGTCGAATGGCAGGAGAAGGCGGTTGAATCCGTAGCGGAAGACCAGAACGTCGACGACTTCGCAACCCGGCTGGAGCTTTACCAGGCCGAGAAACCGTACCGGCAGGAACGGATGTAGGTCGCTACGCCGCCCGTCGCAGGCCGGCGGGCTGTTCGGCCACGGTCAGTGTCGCGAGCAATTGCCCGTCGTCAGCGTAAAGCTTGACGATTTCTTCCTCGGCAAACCAAATCGCCCTGACCCCCTCGAAACAGAATTTGCGGCCGACGAAGTAGCCCTCGCGGATCAGCACGCTCTCCTTGCACTCCTTGGTCTTGTGGCCCAGGTCGGCAACGGCGGCGTTGATGGTTCGTCGAAGATGGGTTGAGTTCATGGTTAATCTGATCGTCGCCATAAGGCCCCGGCCTTTGGCCTGGCTGTTCGCCCCGGCAGAGTCGATCGGCAAATCTCGCCCGGCCCGCCCATCTTCGCCGAGTCGTGCGGGACGCTCCCGTGTGCCGATAGGAATAGATGACCACCTCAAGGAGCAAGCCGACCATGAGCAAGCAGCCCGCCAGCAAGAAGACGTCGGAAACCAAGGCCACAGCCTTAGGCGACCTGACCGGCCTGACCGTGGAACAGGTCGCGGCACTGGCCAAATTCGTTCAACAGGCGGGCGGAATCGAGCGGGCCCAGCAGGCCGTCGAAACCTTGGAGCGGCTGAAGCGGGCTGCCTAGGCCGGCTGCAGTTGCTCGACGACGAGACCAGGCTGGCGGCCTGGTCTCAACGCGGTTGCCCGTCCGGCTCTTGATCCAGCGAGCCGGGCGGGCTGCTGGGCGACCTTCGCTTTTTGGCTACGTTCCGCAGAATGTTCGGTAGTTACTGTCATCCAGGGGCGGTTCCTGAAACTCGGCCGAAGCGGCCACCGCTTGATACGGCGACGCCAACGCCGCCAGCAATCGATGGAGCGCCGACAGATCGTCGTGCTCCTCCGCGGCGGAAAGTGCCTCCTCCACCCGGTGGTTTCGCGGGATGACGGCGGGGTTGACAGTTCGCATCATGGCGCAGGCCTGGCTGTTCGGTTGGCCCTCACGAGCAAGTCGCAGCCGCCATTGTGAATACCAGGCCTGGAAGTCCGGGCTCTGGTACCGCTCGCCCGCCGGCGGCTCCTGCGACGACAGGTCGCGGAACGTGTTGGTGAAATCGGCACGGGCTAGTTGCATCCAGGCGAGCAGCGCTTGAATCAAACTGAGGTCGCCGGTCTCTTCCGTCTTGAGCCCCAGCTTCTTACGCATTCCGGTGAGCCAGTACCGCTCGAACAGGGCGGGATACTCGCCGAGAGCCTCCGAGGCGATGGCGATTGCTTTCTCCCGGTCGGAATCCACCAGCGGCAACAGGGTCTCGGCGAAGCGGGCCAGGTTCCACTCGGCGATCGCGGGCTGATTGCCGTAGGAGTAGCGGCCGGCATTATCGATGGAACTGAACACCGTGTCGGGGCGGTAGGCGTTCATAAAGGCACACGGCCCATAATCGATCGTTTCCCCTGAGATCGCCATGTTATCGGTGTTCATTACCCCGTGAATGAAGCCGACGAGTTGCCACCTCGCGATGAGCGAGGCCTGACGGTCGGCTACGGCGCGGAAGAACTCCAGGTACTTTCGCGGGGCGTCCGCCAGTTCCGGATAGTGGCGGTCGATCGCGTAGTCGACCAGCACCCGCAGAGTCGATTCGTCGCGGCGGGCCGCCAGGTACTGAAACGTCCCAACCCGAAGGTGACTGGCGGCCACTCGGGTGAGGATCGCCCCTCGCAAGACTCTCGTCCGGTAAACCGGTTCGCCGGTGGTGACGACGGCGAGACTTCTTGTCGTGGGGATGCCGAGGGCCGACATGGCTTCGCTGATGACGTACTCGCGCAACATCGGCCCGAGGGCGGCGCGGCCGTCGCCGCCGCGCGAGAACCGCGTGTGCCCCGCCCCCTTCAACTGGATATCGACGAGCCGTCCGGATGGCATCCGGTGTTCACCCAACAGGATCGCGCGGCCGTCACCGAGCATCGTGAACCCGCCGAACTGGTGCCCGGCATACGCTTGAGCGATCGGTTGGGAACCGCTCGGCAGGTTTTGGCCCGCGAACAGGGCCGCGGCGGCTTCCGGCGACATTGCGCCGAGGTCGAGGCCGAGCTCGTCCGCCACGGCGTGGTTCAGGATCGAAACGCGTGGCGCCTGCACGGTGGCCGGCTGGGCCGCGGCGAAGAGCGAGTCGGGCAGCCGCGAGTACGTGTTGTCGAACCGCCAGCCCGCCATGTTGCGATCAGCAGTCGATGCGGTCGAGTCCGCCATTCTGTTCCTCCAGCGATCTTGCGAAGCATCTCATTATAGTGGGTGGGTGAAGGCAGAATGCGATTCTCATTGACAAATGCAGATTTGCGGGCCACGGCGTGAAACCCATTCGTTGAGCTGGGCGGCAGGGCAATTATTCGGCGACCCGGCGTTTCTCCAGCCCCGGCCATATCATTTCTCGTCCGTAGGCTGGCCTTCCGCCGCCTCGGCCTCGCTTCGTAGCAGGCGGAGCTCGAGCCGCTGTTCCCAGCCCAGCCGCTCACCGCTCGTCCCGCGCGTGCGCGGGTTGGTCTCGCGGTCAATCCAGACGGCCGCCTTTTCCAACCACTGGCGAAGTTCAGGCTTGTGGCCACGCTTTTGCTCAGCCAGCGCCAGAAGCAGCCAGTCCCACGGCGTACCCACATTGTTGTTACCGTGAATTGCCGCTTGCAAGTGCCTCGCGGCAGACTCGGAGTCCCCCGCGCGAAGGCAGATGGCGCCCAACGTGTTGAGTACAGCAGGGTTTCCAGGCGAATGTGCCAGAAGTTGTTCCATCGACCTCACCAACGGCGACAAGTCGGCGGCGGCGTCCGGCGCGAGCACGCAGGTCCACGCCGCCGTGTTAATCTGGTTCGGGTCCGCGGTGCTCTGGGCCGCCTCCACGAGTTCGGCGCACAACCGTCGATAACTCGCGGCGTCGTCTGTCGCCAACGAAAGTAGCGCCTGGTGATAGGCCCTTTCCGGGTCGTGAACACCCAGCTCCTCGGCTTGCCGGTAGTCGGCGGTGGCCAAAGACCACTCGCCTAATTCGGCGTAGCTACGGGCACGCCGGACGTATGCCTGCGGCGCCGAGGCGGGGTCCAACTCGATCAGCCGGCCCAAGTGCCAAGCGCTCGCAAACCACTGTCCCGCAATCCGGCAATCAAAAGCTTCACGACGGTGCCAAGCCACAGCCTGATCGGCAGTTGAAGCGAAGCCGCGGATCTGCTCGGCGCTGAGCGACTGCCAGGCGGTACGAAACTTCTCCGGCTCCAGTACCACAAAATCGCTGTCGCCGTAGAGTCGCCTGCCTGCCAGCAGTTCCGCCAGCGCGGTCCATTGCTTAGCCGGCCGGTGGTCGAGGGGCAGATCCCATACGCAGGCCACATTGTCCATACTGAGGGTGAGGACCTGCCGGCCGTCGTGACTGAACAAGGCCAGACGGCACCAGGTGCTATGCACGAGCGGCGGCGTCAACGGCTCGCCCGTTGCCGCGTCCCAGACCCGCGCCGTGCGGTCATCGCTGGCGGTCACGACGCGCCGCGCATCCGTGCTGAAGCGGGCCGTGTTGACATTCGCGGTATGTCGCAGCGATGGTGTCACCGGCTCGCCGGAAAGCGCGTCCCAGACGCGCGCCGTGTCGTCGAAGCTGGCGGTCACGATGCGCAGATCTGAAGGAGAGAACCAGGCTTGTGCCACACCGTGGGAATGCTTAAAAGGACCCACCAGCGATTGGCCCGTTCGCGAGTCCCAAACGCGGGCTTCGCCGCCCCCTTCGAGCAAGGCCTTGCCACTGGAAGTCACCAATCGCAGTCCGTCGTGGCTGAACATCGCATGCAACACTGGCAAAGGATGCTGCATGGAAGGTGTCACCGGCTCGCCCGTCGCCGCGTCCCAAACGCGCGCGGTGGCGTCTTGGCTGACTGTGGCCACCCACTTGCCGTCGGGGCTGAATACGACGTTTTGTACCCAACCAGCGTGCTGCAAAGGGGGCGTCAGCGTTTGGCCGTCTTGAACCTGCCACACCCGTGCCGTCTGATCGACGCTACCCGTGACCACTCGGGTGCCATCCGGACTGAAGGCGGCACAGAGCACGGCATCGCCGTGCTCCAGCGCAGTGGCATTTGGCTCGCCGCTGGCCGCATTCCAAACGCGCGCCGTGTGATCGTGGCTGGCGGTGGCGACCTGTGCGCCATCGGGGCTGAAGGCCACTCGCGTCACACGCGCGCGGTGTACCAGTGGTGGAGTGATCGGCTGTCCGGTGACGACGTCCCAGATACGGGCCGTGCCGTCCTCGCTGGCGGTGGCGACCTGGCGGCCGTCGGGGCTGTATGCGGCTTCGTTTACTTGAGCGGCATGCGCAAACTCTCGCGGCACCGGCTCTCCGGCGGTGAGATCCCAGACGCGCGCCGTGCCGTCGCGGCAGGTGGTGATGATTCGACGGCCATTGGGACTGAATTGCACCGAGTCCACCGGGCCGCCGTGCTGTAGCCGCGCCACGGCTAGCTCACCACGCAGGACGTCCCAGACCTCAGCGCTGCCCGCGAAACTGGCGGTTGCCACGCGGCGGCCGTCGGGGCTGAACGAGAGCTGTTTCACTTCGCCGGCGTGTTTGAGCGGCGGAGTCAGGATCTCACCTGTGGCCGCATCGAACACGCGCGCCGTGTTATCGTCGCAGCCAGTGATCAGGCGGCTACCGTCCGGGCTAAATGCGGCGCAATTTACGATGTTGATGTGCTTCAGCGGAGCGAATAGCAGCCGGCCGGTGGCGCTGTCCCACACCTTGGCGACGAAATCGTCGGTGGTTGTGACCAGCCGTTTACCGTCGGGGCTGAAAGTAGCCGACATCAGCCCGCCCTCGTGCTCCAAGGGGGCGACGGCGAGTTTGCCGCAGGCCACATCCCAGATTTGTGCGTTGCCTCGACCGAACCGCCCGCGGATGTGCTCGCCGCTCGCCGTGACCAGCAGTCGGCCATCGGGACTGAACCGGGCACGGCTCACTGGATAATCATGGCCCAAAGGGTCAACGGTCGGTACGCCGCTTTCGGCGTCCCAAATCCGGGCCGTCTTATCGGCGCTGGCGGTCGCCAACAGCCGGCCATCGAAACTGAATTCGCAATGCACCACGGGGCCCGAATGCTCCAGCGGAGCGACAAGCTGCTCGCCAGTCTCAGCGTTCCAGATGCGGGCCGTGCCGTCGTCGCTGGCGGTGACGACGCGCTGTCCGTCAGGGCTGAAAGCCGCGGCGAGCACGGGGCCGCTATGCCGCAACATAGGGGTGACCCCTTGGCCGCCGGAAACGTCCCAAACGCGGGCGGTGCCATCGGCGCAAGCAGTTACCACTCGACTGCCGTCGAAGTTGAACGAGGCCGCATTCACCTTGCCATCATGGAACCAGACCTGGGCCGGCTTAGGCGCCTGCCAAAGCACAGCCGAGAGCCGGTCGCGGTGCATTTCCTGGGCGGCCCCTGGCGGTTCCAACGAAAGTGCCTCCGCAAACCAGGGGAGCGAACCAAGCGGGTCGTGCTCTTCCAGCAGCCGTACGCCCGCGGCTACCGAGCGCCGCACAAGCCGGTTGCGTGTCTGTGCGTCGCTGCGCTCGGCCTGCTGACGGGCCTGATCGGCTGTGGTGCGAAGGCCCCGTTCGTGATGGGCCACAAGTCCCCCGGCGACGGCCGCCATTAGCAACAGCGCAGCCACGGTTCCCAGCAGGCTGGCCACGGTCGGATTCCGGCGGCACCAACGCCAACTTCGTTCGGCGCGGCCCACTGGCCGGGCCTCGATGGGTTCGCCTCGCAAGTACCGTCCCAGGTCGTCGGCCAGGTCTTGGGCCGAGGCATACCTCCGAAGCGGATCCTTCTGCAGGCATTTCAACGCGATCGTTTCGACGTCGCGATCGACTTTGCGGTTCAGTAAGTGCGGCGCCGTGGGCTCAGCGTCAAGCACCATCAGCAACGTATCGAGCGGTGTGGCGGCCTGGAACGGTGGTCGGGCGGTCACCAATTCGTACAGGATCGCCCCCAGCGAATAGACGTCACTGGTTGGTCCCACGGCCGCATGGGGCGAGGCCTGTTCCGGCGGCATGTAGCTGGGTGTGCCAACCATGGTGCCAGTGGCCGTAAGCTGCGATCCCCCTTCGATGCGCTTTGCCAAGCCGAAGTCGGTGACGCGGGGTTGGTCGTGCTCGTCCAATAGCACGTTCGAGGGCTTAAGGTCGCGGTGCAGGATGCCGTGCTGATGGGCATAATGAATGGCCTCAGACGTCGTCTGTACATAGGCGGCCGCCCGCCGCGAGTCGAGCGGCCCATCCCGCACCAAATCCGTCAGGCTGCTGCCCGCCACATAATCCATGGAGAAGAAATGCTGGCCGTCCAGCTCGCCCACTTCGTGGATGCCCACGATATTCGGGTGCTGCAAGTTTGCGGCGGCTTCCGCCTCGGCATAGAACCGCTGCACATCGGCCTGGGAAGCGAGTTGGCCAGTCAGAATCATCTTGACGGCGACAATCCGATTTAAACGTACCTGACGGGCCTTGAAGACCACCCCCATTCCGCCGCGGGCGATTTCATCGACGAGGTCATAATCGCCGAATCGTCGCATGACCACCGTATCTCCAACAGTGGACACTGAACCCACAAGGCCGTCAGGCGGCCCCACCAGCGTGGGCTGCTCGGGCACCGAGGTACGGTTTTGCGGCGGCAGCGTTGGGCGTTCGGTGATGGCTTCGTGGTTCGAACTACTGGCGTCGGGTGTTCGAGCCGGGGTGGCGGCAGAATTTGGCCACTCGATCGTAGGTTCATCTCCATGCGAGGGGGCAGTGGCAGCCGGCGAGACAATTTCCTGAGGCTGCGGGAGCGCGTCGCGTGGAACGGGTTCGCTCATGTGCCGACCTTAGAAAATTGAATAGAGTGGCGGCCTCCGCAATTCTGGTCTTAGTGCCGCGGGTGGCATGTTGTCAACCGCGACCGGCACAGCCGATTGGCCCACCATCGTCGTATCTACTTCACACAACCGACAATGCCACCGTGAATGTCTCATTCCTCGCCGTCCAACGTATAATGGCTCCCGTTGGGAATGTTCTATCCGAAGGAGACCGTCGGTTGACGTTGACCTCAGGCATCCGCAGCCGGCCGATTTACACTGCACTCAGACCCGACCTCCCCGGTCGGTTTCACCTTTTGGCAGGACAGGGAAGCGGAGGAGAGGCCCTGCTGCGTCTGCTGCGTCTGCTGCCGACGCTGAGCGAAGCTGCCGAAATCCGGGTGATCTACGCACGCGAATCGGTCTCGGGCAGGGATTTCAGCGAACTGCTCCGTTCGCACTGCGGAACGAACTTAAGCGTCGTTTCCACCCAGGCCGAAGCGGTTGCCGTCCTTGACCGGGCCCTTTCGGGTTGCGTCATGGGAACGCGGCTGTATGTCGCCGGATCGGAGAGTTTCATCGGCTCGATCGCGAAAGTGGCGTCTGCGTTTAACATGAACGCGGACGAGGTCCAGTACGAACACTGCGGAAGCCGCGCGCGGCGCGTCTACTGTGTCCACTGCAAGATGTCGAACGAAAACGTCACGACGAACATCGTAAAGTGTGCCGATTGCGGCCGTCATCTGCTGGTCCGCGACCATTACTCGCGGCGGCTAGGCGCATTTATGGGCGTCATGGCCGACGCCGAGACCCCCGGCGCTCTTCCGCCGATCGTCGAGGTGTTTAAATGAAGCACGCGGAAACGATCCCGGTCGAGGTGGCCCACATCGAACAAGTGACTCCCCTTATCAAGCAGTTCACGCTCCGTCCCGTCGGCGTCGGGGAGCTGCCCTCTTTTTCCGGAGGCTCTCACATCGTCGTGGTCATGCGCGCCGCCGATCGGACGTTTCGCAACCCGTATTCGCTGATGGGCTCGCCACGCGAATCGACCAGCTATCAGATCGCGGTGCGCCGGCACGACGGCGGGCGAGGCGGCTCGCTCTTCATGCACCGCGAGGTGGCTCTCGGAACGCAATTGGAGATCGCGCACCCGGTGAACCTCTTCCCACTTGTGAAGCTGGCACGCAAACACATCCTTCTCGCCCGCGGGGTCGGCATCACGCCGATGATGGCGATGGTCGACGACCTCGACGAGAGCTCGTGCCCATGGGAGCTGCATTACGGCTACCGCGGGCCAGGTCACGACGGATTTGGCGCCAGGCTACGGGCGCGGTTCGGAGACCGGATTGTTCTCTACGACGATTCGGCCGGCGATGTCCCGGAATTCGCACGGATTCTGGCAAACCAGCCGCTGGGAACACACGTCTACACCTGCGGGCCCGCGGACATGATCAAGGCCGTCGACCAGGCGGCGCGCGCTGCCGGCTGGACCGGCAGCCATATCCACTCAGAGCAGTTCACCGCGCCGCCGGTCGGCGCGCCCTTCGACGTTAACCTGGCTCGCTCCCGCCTCACGGTCCATGTGCCGGCCGACCGCAGCCTGCTGGAAGCGATCGAGGCGGCAGGAGTCGATGCGCCGTACTTGTGCCGGGGCGGCGTCTGCGGGCAATGCGAAACTGATGTACTCGAACGCGACGGAGAGCTGATCCACAACGACCACTGGCTTTCGGACGCCGAGAAAGCCGGCGGAATGAAGATCATGCCCTGTGTGTCGCGGGCGTGCTGCACGCGGCTCGTTCTGGACCGTTGACAGGACACTACAGCGGAGGCAGCGACATTGGCCATCACATTCAAGCCCGACGAAACCTTTCGCGGCGATTTCAGCTTTCGCAACAGTCCCGAGGCGATCCGCCGATTCCCGTTCCCGTTCACCGCGGACAAGTTCCAATACTCCGTGAACATCGAACCGCATACGGCCGGGCCACGGGGGAGCTGCTGCGAGTTTCCAATCGACATCGACGAGCATTACGTCGCTGAATGTCGCGAACGCGCCTGGTGCCTCGCAACGACGTCGCAGCGTTATCTGGCTCTGCCGCATATGGCCCAGGCGCAGTGGGATGTGCTCGAGCTTATCATGTCGAGCCTCGCTCGCGATTATCCGGAACACTTCCATTTGGAGCGTCGGGGCACCCGTTGGAATTGGGTGAATCGCCCGCTCGGTATTGAGAACAGGTTCACGTTCGGTGACGCCAAAACGCTGCCGTACGAGCCGCTGGAGTACATCACCCGCCAGGCGCAAGGAGACTGGTGCGTGCTCGATCAGCGTGATGGCACTCTGTGGCTCGACGCGGGCATGGTCACAACTCAGGCCGACTGGTCTCTCGACTTCGACTTGGGGATGAACTTCAACGAGTGGCACGGCCCGGTTCCATTGGCGGCGGAATTGGGAGTATTCGACCGCGCGCTCAAGTTCCTGATGAACTTGCAGCTAACTCACCCAGTACGGCGGTTCAATTGGACAATGACGATCCATCCGCGCCTCGACACGTCGCCCGAAGAGTACCCTCGCTGGGGCCCCGACCGCACCATCGTGACGCGAGAGAATGCCGGTGACCTCGCCCATTTGCGGGTCGAATTGCAGGCACTATGGCGTTTGCCGCGCAGCAACGCCATCGTATTCAGCATCCGCTGCTACCTGATCAGCCTCAGCGAACTGGTGACGGTCCCGGAGTGGGGGCGACGAATGCATCGCGTATTAAAGGGACTGCACCCGGCCCTCGTCGAATACAAGGGGCTAAGGCGAATTCGCGACACGGTTGTCGACTGGCTCTCGAGTTATGATGCTGAATGAGGCTGGGCCACGGAGGCGTGCGCCGGCGTGACCCCGGCTCGGTCTCGTCCTTTCCGTAACTTCCTAATGTCGTCTTCTCTTTTTTTGGCCCAGTCGATGAAAAGGTGCGGAATGAGCGTGTGAGCGGTCTTGGTCGTTTCGAGCCTTTCATTTTCACTAGAAAAACACTCAAAACACTCCAAAATCATTCAAATCGCGCTCGTTTAGCAAGATCTGGTTGCTAAGCATGCGGGAGCCGCCTCAAAAACTCCGGCAAATTTGCGTGTCCGCCGATCTCGCCAATTGGTTTCTTGCTGACATGACCCTGCTAAACGTGAAAAAAAGCGCGCCGAATACCAACGTCTCGGGGGCGTGCGACGAGATCGGAAACGTTGGTTGTTACGCAGCCTGACGAGGCTCGTGGCGCTTACCAACCCCTTACTCGGGCTTTTTCTTGCTGGCGACACGTGGCGGACAATGGTGTCCTTCCGGTGAGGCTGCAATTTCCTCGCGGCGCTGCGGCGGCGCGGCAGTGTGGGGCGGGAAGGCGGGCCGGCCGCTTCAGCTCGCGGCGGCGAGCTGCTCCTGGTAGTTCCACGGTAGCCAG
>Ga0265331_10000436_pt1 | contig 41211 bp, 33 predicted proteins | sample 41923metaG_FD_202088 | JGI IMG/M metagenome (GOLD analysis project Ga0265331, IMG submission 202088) | Rhizosphere microbial communities from Carex aquatilis grown in University of Washington, Seatle, WA, United States - 4-19-23 metaG | ecosystem: Host-associated > Plants > Roots > Rhizosphere... | reverse complement strand
TCGTCCGGCTTAAGCCATTCCGGAAGCCCCGTGAACGGGGCTGGAAGAGAATTAAGTTGCGCGGTTTGCGAACCCGGCGTAAACGCCGGGCCGAATACGGCTGCGCCGAAGCCCCGTGAACGGGGCAAAACGGCATCCCGTCGCGGCCAAAGATGTGTAGAACAACGAGGCGTAAGCCCCCCGGTTTCGCGATTGTTATGTTTGTGCGTCCTCACCCGCACGTCCTTGCCAGCTCCCTCACGTATTCAAGCGCCTCCTCCAGTTCCGGCGCTTCGACGCCGGCAACGCGTCCCTGGCGATCGCAACGGGCCAACAATACCAGATCTTCGAACGATTCACTCTCGGCGAGCCGGCGGCGGGCACGTTGGCCGAGCGTGCCTTCGACGAGCGCATGGCCCTCCATGTGGTGTTCGATCAGCCAATGGGTCCGCGGCGTGATGAAGTCTGCCAGCGCCTCCAGCCCGGCCGCGACGTGGTCGTGCGGGTCGATGGCCTTGCCCACGTCGTGCAACAACGCCGCCAGCAGAAACTCTTCGTCGTAGGGCAATTCGTGCGTTGCCAGGTCGAAGACTTGCAGGCTGTGGTAGAGCGCATCCCCCTCGGGATGGTGTTTCCGCGATTGCTTGACCTGCTCCAGCGGCAACAACAGCGCCTGGTAAATCTGGAACCGATCGACCTTGTGTTCGGCCTCGATCAAGGCCTCGTCGAGTGAGACGCCGGGGTATTCGCGGGCCAGGAGTTGTTCCAGTTCGGCGATGCTTGCCCGCTCGATCGGCTTGCCGGTGACGGAGCTCTTGAATACGAAATGGGCCAGACTCTCGGCGTAGACGGTGAGCTCGAATGGGAATCGGTCAGCGACGTGAATGTGGGTGAAGACCCGGTCCTCGCCCTGCTTGCGGACCTGTTTTCGCTCGACGTCGTAGCAGGTTCCCTCCTGGTCGAGAGCGGCGGTCACCGTCTCGGTGCTGTCGGAGAATACGTGCAGGTCGATGTCGCTTCCGCGGCGGACATGGCCGGTAAGGGTGCTGCCGATCAGCCGCGGGCGGAACGCGCGCAAAAGCCGCATCATCCGCAGCGCCTCGATCCGCATCTCGCGGAGGTTTTCGAGCCGGTGATCCCCCTCGTAGAGCCGGGCAAAGACCTGGATCTCGTCTCGAATTTCGCGATTGCTCGGCAGATCCTTGGGCTTGACCCAGCCGCGGGTCATGCGGCGCGCGGCCTTGAGCTTGGCCCGGTAATACTCCGACTCGGTGCGTTCATACATCAAGCGGGCCGCCTCCCAGGCGATCCGCTGCCGCAACTTGCCGTTCGACATGATGGGTGGTGCGCCGAAATCAGGCCCATCGAAGCGGCGCCGGGCCCAGGGAGTGAGAGGCGATTCGCCCTCGCTCAATATCGGAATCATAGTTCGGCTCGGTAACCTGGGCAAGTGTTGGTTTGAGCCGTACTCAACGGGCGAAGGATGGCAGAGGAGCCACATTGCAAGAAAATGTTCGCGGGCATCAAATAATCAGGTGGAGTTGCGCATCGTATTAGGAGGCGAGCGTGCGTTTGGACCAGAATCCCCCCAGAGCCAGAATCCCCTTCAGAGCCAGAATCCCCTTCAGAGACTGTGGAGTGACGGCGACGGATGGCCCGAGAATCGACCCGGCCTTGGTGGCGGCCCTCTACCAGGAGCACGCTGCTGAATTGCGCTGGTTCGTGTTGGGTGTTGTCCGCAGTGCGGATCTGGCCGACGAGGTTTTGCAGAATACGTTCGCCAAGGCGGCCGAATCAGGTCATACAGCCCAGGAGGCTACGCTTAAAGGGTGGTTGTTTCGTGTGGCCTTGCACGAGGCGTTGGCCTTGCGGAGGCGAGCAAAGGTCGAGGGCAGGGCGGTTCAGGTTCTCAGCGAAGTGCTTCCGCCGCCCGTCGAAACCCCACCACAGGCCGCCGGCCGCCGAGAGACGATCGTACAGGTGCGATCGGCGTTGGAACAATTGCCGCGCGAGCAGCTCGAAGTCGTGCGGCGGAGGATCTACGAACAGAAAACGTTTGCCGTCATTGCCAGCGAACTCGATCTGCCGCTGGGTACGGTTTTGACGCGGATGAGGTCGGCCCTGGCAAAGCTGCGGCAATGGCTCGATGAAGGAAACTCGTGATGCGCAACGATGATGAACGATCCTTGGACGATGAACTGTTTTGGCGTGCCTTTTGTTACGTCAACGGCGAACAGACTCCAGACGAAGCCCGCCGGTTCGAGGCGCAATTGGCTTTCGACCAGCAGGCGTGTGAGGCGGTCGCCGCGGTCGTTCGTCTATCGTCAACCGTGACGGCCCCGCTTGCCGAACTGTCGACGCCTCAGCCGGATATGGCGCCAGGCGGCCATGCGGGAACGCCGGTTCCGCCGGTAACTGCGGTGCGACATTTAAGAAGGCTGTGGTCGAGTCGTGCCGGCTGGGCCGCACTGGCCCTGGCGGCTTGTCTGGCAGCCGTCATGTTCTCGCTTCCACACGCGGAAATTCCGCCACGCGGAGGCGCGCGGCTCGCGCAGCAGACTTCGGCCGAGCTGGCCCGTTACGACCTGGCTTCGGCATGGGCTGACGTGCTGGCCGAGCCCGAAGTTGCCGACGATACGGATCTCGACGCTTCGATTACCCCCGACTCATTGGAAGGCGAAGACGAATTGGTAGCGACGGATGACGATGCGGAGTTGATCGTATCGCAGTGGTTACTCGAGGCCATAACGGCCCGCGCGGAAGGCGCGAAGGGGGCCGACGGCGCGCCGACCAACACAAGCCATAGAGATACCTGAACCAAACGGGGATACCTGAACCAAACGGGGATACTTGAACCAAACTTGAACGATACAGGGAGACATGAACGATGAAGATACGTGCTTATCTCGCTTCCAGGGCCTGTTTGGCTCTCGGGCCCTCTCTGGTTCTGGGGGCCGTATGGTTGGCGCCCATCGGAACGGCCTCGATCGAAACAGCCATGATCAAAACCGTGCGAGGGGATGAAACCGATTCGTCCACGCTTACTTCCGGCGGTGCCAGTTCCACCGATCAGAAAGGCGACAACGACGCTTCCGCCGAAAAGAAAGAAGATCGTGCGCAGGCGGACGAGGGAGACGGCAAGAAAAACAAGAACAAGGACAACGACGGCAAGGCCAAGAAGAAAGCCGGCAAGGGCAAACAGCAACGGGCCGACGGGGCTCAGCGCGAGGTCGCCGCTTTGGCGCTGGTACGCGAACACCATCTGGAATTGATAGAACTGTTGGACCACCTCAAGTCGCAGAAGCACAAAGCGTATCTGCAAGCGATCCAAGAGCTGTGGCGCGCCAGCGAGCGCCTGGCGACAGTCCGGCAGCGCGATCCCGACCGTTACGACCTGGAGCTGCGGGCATGGAAAATCGACTCGCGAATTCGTCTCCTGGCCGCGAAGCTCAGCATGGAACAGGATTCGGAATTGGAGCAGCAACTCAAGGCGGCACTTTCCGAACGGGCCGACGTTCGACTTCAGCTCAAAGCCGTCGTGCGCGATCGGGTCAAGACCCGCTTGGAGACGATGAACGCCGAAATCGACAAGCTCGCTAGCGAGCGCGAACAACAGCTCCAGCAAGCCTTCGAGAAATTGCTGCGCGGCGCCACCAAGGCCAGGGCCAAGGCGGGTGCGGAGAAGTCACCCGCGGGCGATAAGGTCGGTGCCAAACCCGCCGTCAGCACGGAAGCCGGTACTGCGGCGCAAGACGTTTCATCCCCCGACAGTCAGCCCGACAAAAAGTAGACCATGATTCACAACCAATCACGGCGTTTCGTTTGGGTCCTGTCATGCTGGTGCATCTCGGCAGGAGCCCTGGCGGACGAGGTACGGCGGCCTGTCACCGAGCGATTTGCCGAAGCCGGCACGGACGAGATCCCTGATTTCCGCCAACATGTGGTCCCGCTCCTGGGCCGCATGGGTTGCAACGGCCGTGCTTGCCACGGTTCGTTTCAAGGCCGCGGTGGTTTCCGCCTTTCGCTTTTCGGCCACGACTTCGCTGCCGACCACGAAGCCTTGACCGCGGGCGACGAGCCGCGGATCAATCGCGAGCAGCCTGGTGCCAGCCTGATCCTGCAAAAGCCCACAGCGACCGTCGACCACGAAGGGGGCGAGCGGATGAAGGTCGATCAGTGGGAATTCCGGCTCTTGAAACGCTGGATCGAGTCAGGTGCCGTGGGCGACGAACGGGCCGAGGTCGAACTGGAGGCGATCGACGTCGAGCCCCGCGAGATCCTTTTTCAACAGGCGGGACAAACGGCAAATCTACGGGCCGTGGCCCGTTGGTCGGACGGCTCGCGGGAAGACGTCACGCCGCTGTGCCGTTTCCGGACCAATGACGAGGCAGTGGCCACGATCGACGAACAGGGCCTGGTCAAGGGCGCCGGTACCGGCGATACGCATGTCGTCGTGTTTTACGACAATGGCGTAGTTCCAGTGCCCGTATTGTCGCCGGTCTCCGCTGCCGTGGGTCCCAATTTTCCCAATGTGGCCACGCCCACGACGATCGATGAACTGGTCGTCGCCAAGCTGCGCAAGCTTGGGATCGTGCCTTCGGAACTGTGTGGCGACGGTGAGTTCCTGCGCCGCGTGAGCCTCGACATGACCGGCACGCTACCGCTGCCCGAAGAAGTGCTGGCCTTCCTGGCCGATCCATCGCCGGACAAGCGGGCCAGGAAGATCGACGAGCTCTTGGCGCTGCCTACCTATGTCGCCTGGTGGACGACGCGGCTTTGCGACTGGACCGGTAACAATGAGCAGGCGAACGGCGAAGGAAACTTTCGGCGGCAGCAGGCCGAGCAATGGTACGAGTGGATTCGTAGCCGCGTCTCGCAGAATGTTCCCTACGACCAGATCATCGAGGGCATCGTGCTCGCCGTGAGCCGCCGGCCGGAAGAGAAGTACGAAGATTTCGCGGCCAAGATGACGGGCTATGTGAAGCAGCAAGACGCCACCGAGTTCGCCGGCGAGCCGACGATGCCGCACTTCTGGAGCCGCCGGCTGGTCAATCAGCCCAAGGACAAAGCGCTCAGTTTCAGCTACGCTTTCCTGGGCGTGCGGCTGCAGTGCGCTGAGTGCCACAAGCACCCCTTCGATCAGTGGACCAAGCAGGACTTCGAACAATTCACCGCTTTCTTCCGTCAAGTGTCGTACGGCTTTGCGCCCGACGCCCGCGAGCGCGCCAAAGAAATGGAAGCCGCACTCGATTTGAAGAAGGGAAACAAAAAGAAACTGCCGGAGCTGATCGCCGCGGGCAAGATCGTCCCCTGGCGCGAAGTGTTCCTCGCGCGCGCGCCCACCAAGAAGGAAAACCGCAAGGGTCAAGAGAACAAGCGCGACCGCAAGCAGCCGGCGGGACGTGTGATTACGCCCAAGCTACTGGGCGGTGAGGAAGTGCTGGCTGAAGAATACGGCGATCCACGACGGGCGCTGATGGAATGGCTGCGGCGCGAGGACAACCCCTATTTTGCCCGTGCGCTGGTCAACCGGGTTTGGGCGGGCTATTTCAACGTGGGCATCGTCGAGCCGCCCGACGACATGAACCTGGCTAACCCGCCCAGCAACGAACCATTGCTCGACTACCTGACGCGGGAGTTCGTGGCCCACGGCTACGACATGAAATGGCTGCACCGCCAGATCGCCAACAGCCGAACGTACCAGGCGAGCTGGCGGCCCAACGAGACCAACCGTCTTGACAACCGCAACTTCAGCCACGCCGTCGTCCGCCGGCTACCGGCGGAAGTCGCCTACGACGCATTGGTGCAGGTTACGGCGGCCGACCATTTGCTTGCCGCCGCGCGCGACAACCTGCGAGAACGGGCGATCGGAATTTCGAGCAGTTACACGGGCTTGAAACGGGGCGGCAGCTACGTGCTGTCGATCTTCGGCAAGCCGGCCCGCGCGACGAACTGCGACTGCGAGCGCTCGAACGAACCGAGCCTGTTGCAAACCGTCTTCCTCCGCAACGACCAGATCACTTTGGGTTTGTTCGACCGCGCCGACGGCTGGGTGAAGCAGCTTGCGCCTCCTCCACCACTCGTCGCCGGCAACCTGGAGAAGCTGCGTGCGCAGGTCGTTAAACTCGAAGCACAACAAACGGCGTTGCAAGTGGACGGCAATGAAAAGCAGGTAGAACAAACCGCAAAGCGCCTCGACAAGCTCAAACGACGTTTGGAGGCTGAAACCCTGGCCCAGGCCAAACGTGATGGGGAGCTGCCCTCGGCAGTGGCCAAACCTGCCACAGTCTCGTCGATCGACGGCCCAGGAAGCAGCGGCCCCAACGAATTGGTAAGGCAGGCGTACCTGCGGGCCCTGAGCCGACTGCCCAACGCGCATGAAGCCGAGGTGGCCGCCCGTTACTTGGCCGAATCGGTTTCGACGGAAATCGGTATGCGCGACATTCTCTGGGCGTTGGTCAATACGAAGGAATTCATCGTCAATCGCTAAATCAGGAGTGGAATTGAGTGAATCGCCCAAAGTTGTCAGAAGCTGTTTTTGTTCTGCAGCGTGCGGGAATTTTGGAAGATGCCACCGGCTTGCCCGGTGGAGCTTCACGTTGGCCATCTAAATACAGCCGGCCCACAGCCGGCCCCAAAATACCCAGCCGCATTTCCCGGCCGCTGCCTTTGGCAGCGGCCGGGAAATGCGGATGCGAAGACTGGAAATGAGGATCACCTTTAGCAGCCAACGTCACGGACCACCGGGCAAGCCCGGTGGCATGGGTGGAATGCCATGCTGAACGTTGTGGCGAGATACTTCACTCGGCCGAAAATGAGACATTCACGGTGGCTGGGGCAGAGCGTCAGCGATGCCCCGGTCGTTCGCTTGCCGGGGCATCGCTGACGCTCTGCCACCAGCCACCTCGCTAGCACAAGGAGAACTACCATGCGAGCTGATCGTACTTGCGACGGAATCCGCCGGCGCGATTTTTTCAAGGCCGGAATCTTGGGCTTTGCCGGGCTTTCGCTGGCCGACTACCTGCGGCTGACGCATGCCGGCGAGGTTGCCGGCCGCAAGGCGACGGGCGCCATTTTCATCAATTTGGGAGGCGGCCCAAGTCATCTCGACACGTTCGACATTAAGCCCGACGCGGGGAGTGAATTCCGAGGCGAATTCAACCCGATCGACACCAAGTCGCCCGGCGTGCGGATTTGCGAGCATTTACCCAGACTGGCGAGTTGCACCGACAAGTTCGCGATCTTGCGGGGCGTGAGCCATACGCTGGCGGCACACCAGATGGGTTCGCAGTACATGAACACCGGCAACCGTCCGTTGCCGTCGCTAGAGTTCCCCGGCTACGGTGCCGTCGTCAGCAAGGAAATATCGGGCCGAACCGACGTGCCCGCATTCGTGGCAATTCCCAACACGCCGCAGCGGCCTGGCTATTTGGGGGTCCGCTACGCTCCCTTGGCCACGGAGGCTGAACCCAAGCTCGGCAAGCCGTTCGTGGTCCGCGGCGTCTCGCTTGGCAAGGGGGTTGAGGTCACTCAGGTCGAGCGGCGACAGAAGTTGCTGACCGAGCTGGACGTTATGTTCCGGGGTCATGAGGACGCCAGCGACCTGGTCGACGGGCTCGACGAATTCGACCGGCAAGCGTTTGACGTGATCAGCTCGACACGATCGCGCGAGGCCTTCGACGTCGGCCTGGAGCCGCCCGAGATCGCCGCCGACTTCGGCGGCCACAACTTCGGCCAGAGCTGCCTGCTGGCCGTCCGGCTGGTGCAAGCCGGGGTCCGATTCGCCTCGATCAATTTCAGTGGCTGGGACACGCACCAGAAGAATTTCGCAAAGCTCAAGAACGTCAACCTGCCCCAGTTGGACCAGGCCTTGGCGGCGATGTTCCGAGCGCTCGACGCGCGCGGGCTGCTCCAATCGACCGCGGTGATGGTGACCGGCGAATTCGGCCGCACTCCGAAAATCAACAAGAACGCCGGCCGCGATCACTGGCCGCGAGCGATGTTCGTGCTGATGGGGGGCGGCGGCATTCTAGGCGGACAGGTGATCGGCGCCAGCGACGAGCGGGGCATGGAGCCGGCCGCCGAGGCGATTACGCCCGAGCGGGTCGCCGCGTCGTTCTACCATGCCTTGGGCATTGATTATCAGAAGGAGTATTACACCGCCACGCGCCGACCTGTGATGATCGTCCGCGACGGCGCGTTGATACCGGGCTTGTTCGCCTGATTCGCCCCTGCGGATCTTTACCGGCGCAGCAAACCAAGTGATTAATCGTTGGCTTCGCGCGTCGATCGGCATCCCCTCTCAGCTTTGAATCGACGGATTGTCAAACGAGTGGTCGCGGCGGGTGCTCACGGGCGCGAAACGGCCGAAGCTCACGGCATGCGCACGTATCGGCGGCAAAGCGGCTGCCGCTCGGCACGCGTGAACGCCGATGACGCAAAGTCCATTGAATCATTGGCTTACGACCGGCGCAATGATGGGTGTCTGACTTTGGCGCGATTGCTACTGATTCCTAATGGTCTTCCCAACGGTGTATTGCTGAGCGGCCTGCCGAATCCTTGGGCGGCGATGAACGATTCAGGGCATTTTCTTGGCTTCTGGACGCCTAGCTCCGTCCAATGTTATTCATCCGGACGCAACGGACGACGAGGGCTACAATCAAAACCGCGATGCGGAATTGTACCACGGCAGGTGAATTGCCGCGCCATCGTTCGTGTTTGGGGATTACCCGGAAGCTGCGCGCAGGCATAACCATCAGACGCCTCCTGTTACCAGCGCAGCGAAAGTCCGGCACCCTCGAAGGTTTCGTTCACTCGGTCGCTGGCTCGCTTGCCGATGCGGATGTCGAATTGCACGTTGGGCGTGGCGTAGATATAGGCGCCCATGTCGAAGAAGTGCTGCGCCCGCGTGTCGCCCGAGCCGGTGTTCGAGATCATGAACCACTCGTGGAACGCTCCCACCCGCTTGGTCCATTGCGTCAGGATCGAGATCGACTCGTGCCACGAGTTCTGAGGGCTGCGCGTGGTCACGAAGGTCGGCACGACCGACGACATCGTCATGACCGCCGACGTGTTGTTAGTGTTGAGAAAGTCGCAGCCCGTCTGCCATTTGACGTACAGCCAGCGACGAATGCCCCAGCCGGCCAGCAGGTTGAAGTGCGGTTGGACCCGGTTGGCCGAGACTCCCCGCGTGCCGGTCGGGACGAGAATACCGCTGACCACCGTCACCATCGGCCGCCAGCTTTTTTGCTGCAGCAGTTCCCACTTGAAACCCAGGTCGAGGTCCTCTCCGCCGAAGCTCGTGTCGCGGGCGCCCGTCGCCTGGTCTTTGATGTCGGTCATGAGGTAGCCGTTCCACTTCATCCGCAGCTCGAACTCGTTAGTGAGACCGTGGCGGATCAGCGATTCGGGCAGTTGCCGCGTGCCGACGTGGGTGTGGACGTCGTCGATCTTGTGAAACGTGTAGCCGTTTTCCGAGAACGTCACCCCTTTGCCCACCGAGTAGACGGCGTCGGTGAAATCGGGACGGTCGGTGTTGATGATGTTGTAGAAATCCCACTCGTCGCCGACCGGCACGTTGAAGATGTTCGGCCGGTGCGTGTACCAGAAACTGTCCGGGTTGTTGTTCTCCAGGGAACGCGGCCGTGGGTAATCGGCCGGATCGGCGTTGACGATGTTCGGGCTGCCCCAGTAAACGATCCGCACCTTCTCTTTCGTCGGCGGAGGACTCTTCTTGACGAACGACATCTGGTCCGTTTCATGCCCCACCAAGACGGTTCCTTGGATACCGTCGTCGAGCGCGGCCGCATCGCCATCGGCGAAGCCCAGCGATGCTTTGACAGGGCTTGTGACCGGCGCCTGCGCGAGGGGCTCTTGGGCGGTTGCCGGCACGGCCATGACCAGGCTAACCAGGCCGAGTAGGAGGCCCAGCCGAATGGGGCAATGTGCGCGCAGGTGCCACCCTGGCCTGGGTCGAGCGACCCCGGCACGCGCGTCATTCGGAAACCTGACAATCCCCCCTGCTTTTGCCACCAGTTGATACGACCTTTCCGCTTGCCACGCGGTTTTCAGCGCGCGGTATGACTCCAATTAGCGGTCTATTCGTCAAAAGCGGCAAAGTCACTGAAACCCGAAACGAGGCGGGACCCGGGTGTAAAGGATTATTTATGGCCAATGTAAAACCAGGGGGACGACGTAGGTTAGGCTTTCCAGCCTGACAAAGTTTCGATTGGTGACAGCGTATGGGAGTGAACCGCAGATTTCGAGGATTGATTCTTGGAAATGATCCAACGAATTCTGTAAGCCCATCGTCAATGCATCTGATTCACGATTCACGCGCTTTATAGACTTCGCCGAAAATGAGACACTCACGGTGGCTGATGCTCTGCCACCAGTCACTACTTTTTGGCCGCGGCATGCCCCACAAATTCTTCGAGGTCGAAGTTCACCGCCGCGGGCGCTATTTGTTCGCGGCATTGACCGTGGCCGTCTGCGCGCTGGTGGGTTGGGCGATCCAGGGTATCGGCTTCGCCGAAGCCAACGTGGCGATGGTTTTCCTGCTGGGCGTGGTGTTCGTCGCGGCGCGGTACGGCCGGGGCCCAGGCATTGCGGTTTCGATCGCCAGCGTGGTCGTGCTCGACTTCGCCTTCGTGCCTTCGTACATGAGCTTCCAGGTGGAAGACGTGCAGCACCTGTTCACGGTCGCCGTGATGCTGGTGATCGCTCTGGTGATCAGCGGGCTGACGTCGCGCATCCGCGAACATGCCGAATCGGCCGAGCGGCGCGAGCAGCGCATCGAAGCGCTCTACAGCCTTAGCCGCGAGCTGGCGACGCAGACGGGCAGCGCGGACCTCGCGCGGGCCGCCGCCGAACAAGCGCTGGCGACGTTCGGCGGCGCGGCGGCAATTTACGAGCGCGACGACAAGAATGCGATCAAGGAATTGTCGCGCGTCGGGGCCGAAGGCGCTTCGCACGAAAACGATCTCGACGCGGTTCGCTGGGTGTTCGAACGCCAGCGCGCGGCGGGCACGGCTACCGACTACCGGCCCGACGCGCAGGCTTGCTACCTGCCGCTGGTCGGCGCGCATGGCATCGTCGGCGTGCTGGCCGTCCACCCGCGGCAGGTCGATGCGTTGCACGAAGACGAGCAACGGCAGTTGCTCGAGACCTTCACGCACCAGATCGCCGGGGCGCTCGACCGCGACCACCTCGCGCGCCAGGTGCAGGCGGCCCAGGTCGAGGCGGAAACCGAACGCCTGCGCAGTTCGCTGTTGAGCTCCGTATCGCACGACCTGCGCACGCCGCTGGCCGTGATCGCCGGCGCCAGCAGTAGCTTGCTCGCCGCCGACCAAGGCCTCGATACCGACACGCGCCGCGAGCTTTGCCAGACGATCTTCGACGACGCTCAGCGGCTTGCCCGGCTGGTCGACAACCTGCTCGAAATGACGCGGATCGAATCGGGGAGCATGACGGTCGACAAGCAATGGCACGTGCTCGAGGAGATCGTCGGCTCGGTGTTGAACCGCTTGCGGGGCGCATTGGCCGAACACGTGGTCGCGACGCGCTTGCCCGCCGATCTGCCGCTGGTGGCGCTCGACGATGCGCTGATCGAGCAAGTGCTCGTCAACCTGCTGGAAAACGCCCGGAAGTACGTGCCGGCCGGCGCGGCGGTGGAAATCTCGGCATGGGCGGAAGAAGGGCAGGTCGTCGTGGAGGTCGCCGACCGTGGCCCCGGGCTGGCGGCGGGCGAGGAGCAGCGTGTGTTCGAGAAGTTTTACCGTGGCCAAACGGCCGCCGCGGGCCGGCGGGGCGCCGGGCTGGGTTTGGCGATTTGCCGCGCGATCGTGGCGGCGCACGGCGGCCGGATGTGGGCGGAAAACCGGCCGGAAGGCGGGACTGCGTTTCGCTTTACGCTCCCTCTTCCCGTCGTCACCGCCAGCGAAATCGGTTTTATCAAAAATATATAAAGATGACACGAATTTCATGGAAACGTGAGATTCTGGCCAGTAGCATAGCGCCATGATTCGGTCGGCCACGACGCCAGGAACACCGTCGTCCGCGACGCGAGGAACACTGAGGAGCACCTTTGATGAATACCAATTCGATGCATAGCAAGTCCAACGAGGTTGACCAGGCTTTGGCGGGGCCAGGCGCCGCACCGGAGCTCTCCGCTGAATCGCGCTCTGAAAGCAACCATCTGTCGCGCGCCGAGCCGCAAAGTTCCAACACGGCGCGCCGGGCCGCTGCGGAAGGTCTTGCCAGGTCTCCCCAGCCCGCCGATCCTATGCCGACCGAGCTGCACACCACGTCGTATTGGGGCCAGATCGAATTGGCGGTCACGCTGGGGTTCATGGCCTGGGCCCTGGTACGGCTGACGGGCCAGTTGCTACAGTAGGCTAGGTACCTCGGGCGCAAATATCACCTTTATCCCATGCCGCATTTCCCGGCCGCTGCCTTTGGCAACGGCCGGGAAATGCGGCGGACCAAAAAAGAAAGGGAGAGGGCGCCTTGACTAGCAGCCAACGTCAGCAACCACCGGGCAAGCCGGCGGCATGGCAGATTTCACGCCGTCACGGAACACGGAACTAAGGACTTTTCCCTGGAAGAAACGTGCCGATGGCCAATGCCGGGGGGTTGATCCTGTTGATCGAGGACGACGGTCCGATCCGTCGTTTCATGCGGGCAACGCTGGCGCAGGAGGGGTACCGGCTTGAGGAGGCCGAAACGGGCGCACGCGGCATCGAGCTGGCGGCGGCGCGGCCGCCCGACCTGGTGATTCTCGATTTGGGGTTGCCCGACGTCGAGGGGTTCGACCTGCTGCGCCACCTGCGCGCGTCGTTGCGAGTGCCGATCATCGTGGTTTCGGCGCGCGGCCGGGAGCAAGACAAGGTGCGGGCGCTCGACGTGGGGGCCGACGACTACCTGACCAAACCGTTCGGCGTCGGCGAGCTGCTGGCCCGGATTCGCGTGGCGTTTCGCCACGCGGCGCGCAGCGCCTCGCCGCCAGCGAATGATGCGAGCTTCGCGGTCGGCGAGCTCACGATCGAACACGGCGCGCGGCGGGTGTTCGTCGGCCAGCGCGAAATCCACTTGACGCCCTTGGAGTACCGGCTGCTGGAAGTCATGGCGCGGCACGCCGGCAAAGTGTTGACCCACCGCTTCTTGCTGGCGGAGGTCTGGGGCGCGGACCAGACGGGCGAGGTGCAGTACCTGCGCGTGTTCATGGCCGGGCTGCGCCGCAAGCTCGAAGCCGACCCCACCCAGCCCCGCTATCTATTGACCGAGCAAGGCGTCGGCTACCGCCTGGTTGACGAATGAGGGAGCTTGCGGTCAGTCTTCTGACACCTGAAGTTGCAGATGGTCTTTGGCGTCCATTACTTTGCGTCGATCGAAAGCCGAAATGCGGTACGAAACACACTAGCGATGTCCAATAGCATTCGATGCCATTGGTCGTGCTTGGCCGACAATGGGTGGAAAGGATTTCGCGCAGCCGCACGCAGGTCCGCATGATGGCGATGGAGGCCGCTTGGCCCCTTGACAACGCAACTGGACATGCGTAACCTTAGAATAGGGGTGCATTTTCCGCTGACGAAGGTGGCCACTCCCGGCGGCCATGTTCGCCCGGTAAGCGACTGGCTATAAGAAAGTCCTTGCCTGAAGCCGCCGGGCAGGCGGATGCCTGCACCACAAACCTTGGCCCGTCATTCGTCAGGCTGTCCACCGAGACGAGCTTGGTGGAGGCACGGCGGAATGATCCTTCGACGAGACAACTCGGAATGAATTCCGAGCTACTTGGTTTCGGCCATGCAACGTATGGCCGCGCTATGTCGTGCGCAGTGTCTCCGTCAGGCTGGAAAGCCTAACCTACACGCAGGTGATCCGATGTGCATGCTTTGTGCGCAGTCGTGTGCAAGCAACGGGCACGCGGCAGGAGACAAGCCCAATGGACGTATGCATTCTTACGGGGTCTAGTTATTCATTTATTTCGATACAAAACACTTTATTTGGTGAGATATTTGTAGAGTCACTACCGCATCAATCAGCCGAGCAAGGTGGCGTGAGGACTGCACAAAAATGCGGCAGTGACCCACTTGGAATGAATTCCAAGCTACGAGCCGACTCGGAATGAATTCCAAGCTACCTACCAAGGAGTTTTCCACGGCAACCAGCATTTTCGATGAAGTCTCGCATGACAAGTTTGACGCGGAACTCAACCAGGCCGCGAATTGGTATCTCAATTCCGGGGTCAAAAGGTCGGTTTTGGAAGAGCCCGAATCGGCCGATGCGAACGCAGAGAGCGGCACCTCGGCCGACGTCGAGGTACCGCGCGCCGAGATGCGATGTCAGCAAATCAAGTCCCAGTGGCTCGGCGAGATCGAATCGGAACCGCCCGCCTGGCTCTCGGCCGACCGCTTTCCGCTGGGTAAGTTCACTGTTCTGGCGGGCCCCAGCGGCGCCGGAAAGACGTTTCTGGCGCTCGATCTCGTGGCGCAGGTCACGCGCGGAGATTGTTGGCCAAATCAACAGGGGGGCTGACGCCGGGCACCTGCGCAGCGGGTCGGCTCGCCAAAGGAAGAGAGCGGACGACCCGCGGCGCGGGTGCCCCAATCACCGCACTCCAAAGCTGCCGGCTCGGTGGTGGTGATGAACGGCAAGGACAGTACGACGCAGGTGCTGCGCTCGTGATGCGGCGACGGTTGGATGACGGAACATCCAGTCCCGATGGAACTTCGCGTTCACGTCACATCGAATAAGAAGTGTCGGCGCAACATTCTTGTAATAAACGACCGCCCCGGGCTACCAATACTTCGGGGAGGGGAACTCTGAATTGCCCGATCAAGATTTGGAATCGCTGTTTAAGAGCTGGCTCAGTTCGCATGCCGGCGCCGTCCTGAAGGTGGCCCGCGCTTACACGCTTACGACCGAGGATTGCCAGGACCTGGCCCAGGAAATCCTGCTCCAGGTGTGGCGCTCGTTGCCGCAGTTTCAGGGCCGGGCCAGCGCATCCACCTGGTTTTACCGCGTGGCACTAAACACCGCTCTCGGCTGGCACCGCAAAGAACGCGGCCGCCGGGCACGCCAGCAGCCGATTCTGGAAGTCGAAGCCCTTTCGGTTGCCGGGTTGGACGGCTCCCAGCAAATTGTTCAGCGTGAAGCGATCGACCGGCTATATGCCGCAATTCGCCAATTGCCCAAAACCGATGCAGCGCTGGTCCTGCTCTACCTCGACGACTTGAGCTATCGGCAGATGGCCGAGGTCCTGGGCATTTCCGAAAGCAACGTGGGAGTGAAGTTGAATCGGGTGAAAAAAGTTTTGGGCGAACTGATGAAAGAGGAGCCGCATGAATTCTGACCGCTTCAAAGAAGCCTGGAAAACGCAATCGTCAAACACTCGTCTGACGATCGATGCAGAGCTGCTCCTCAAAGAGCTGCGAGGCAAACAGCAGCGGTTCACCGCCAGCATCGTGCGGCGGGACGTAGCTGAAGTGGGGACGGGTCTCGTGATGGTCCCCGTGTGGATTTACATGGGAGTGAAGCTCGCTTTGCCGTGGACATGGTATTTGACGGTGCCGGTGCTGATGTGGATTTCCGGATTCATGCTGGTGGACCGGATGCGTCACAAATGGCAACTGCCTGAGCCAGGCGAAACTCTTCGGCAGCGCGTGGAGAGTTCGCTGGCGCAGGTTGAGCATCAGATCTGGCTGCTGCGGAATGTCTTCTGGTGGTATCTGCTGCCTCCCGGTCTGTCGATCCTGGCCTTTTTTGGCCAGATTGCCTGGGAGGCACGCGCGGGGGGCTGGTGGACGGTTCTCGGCACCGCCGGATTGATCAGCGTGGTATTCATTGTTTTTGCCGGCGTCTACCGGCTGAACCAAGCCGCCGTCCGCGCCCACCTTGAGCCACGACGCCAGGAGCTCGAGGCGCTGCTCAAGAGTCTCCAAGATGAATCGCCTGCCGTGAGCTGATAACCAAAGGCGGGTGGTCCGTGACGTTCGCCGCGAGCCGGTGGCATCTGGAAGCTCGGCCGAATTCTGCCTCTGGCGCATCGCTGCACGAGGGAGGGCGCCGAAAGTGGAAAGGATGATGACATCCAAATTGAGGAATGAAAGCGCCAAAGGATCGTGGGAATAAGTTGCTGGCGTCGATACGAATTATCGGATGGGTAACGGAACTCGCCGCATTAAGATTTCTTTCGATTTCCTTGCTTGTGGCAAGGATCGCCGTAGGATGCAACGATATGGCGACGCACACGTGGATCACCCGCAGTCTCTCGTTTTTCGCAGCGGTGCTGCTGGCGCGCGGGTCGGTTGCCGGCGGCGTACCGACGCCAAACTTGCGCGATGCGCTGTTGCGCGTGGCAGCCATGGAAGTGAACAGCCTGGCTGCTCGTCTAACACCGTCGAGATGCTGGTTGCCTGACTGCACTTCAGCGCACGCCAGCGCCTCATCTTGCGGAGCGTTCGATGAGCGTTGCTCGCCGGTGGATGGAAATGCGGCCTGCCGCCACGCTCCGCCGGCCTCACCCGCCTGCTCGCTAAAGGAATCTGACGGCGTCGGCGCCGCCGAGGTTCGTTCGCGGTTGGAGGGCCGCGTGGTTTCGTCAGCGTGTCCTCGGTCGCCGCGGCCGCGCCAGGCCGGCGGCGCTCGCTTGTTTTGGGTGCAAGCGGCAGCCTCTTCGCTTAACGTGCTGCACGTACGATTGCAGATCTGAGCAGTTCTGATCGGTGCCATTCGCTTCTGGCACCCGACCCCGGGCCGTAGCACTAAACGCCGCGGTCCTTCGTTCCGCCGTGTTGCTCGGTAGTTTCCCCGCGCCTGAATGCAGCCTGCGCATTTCGGCGCGATCCAACCCCTTTGGACTCGCCGTGAGTATTCTGCCAGCGATCAACGTTCGTGCACCCGCGCGACTGCGAATTGCCCATCTCGTGTGGGCCGCGCTCGGGCTGTTGGCGGCGGGCTGCGGACCTTCGGCCCGTGACATGAGCAGCACGCCTTCGTCGTCGAATGTGCAAGCGACGGCGAGTGTCGTCGTAGTTGGCCACGATGTGACAAAAGCGGGCGAGGACGACACGGGCGACGATGCGGGCGCGGCCGGCGATTTAGACGCGGAGTCGCACGAATTCACTGAGGGGCTGACGCCCCCCGCTCGCCACGATGATGACGAAGACGAGGAACCGCAAGGGGCCGCACACGACGTTGAGCGCGCGGTCGACGCCGTGGCCGCCGAAATCGTGGAAGGATTGCGATTGCGGCCCGTGACGGTCGTGTGGCTTGTCGACGCCACACCGAGCGCCGCGGCGCTGCGACAGCGCGTAATCGAACGATTGCAAATCATCTACGGCCAATTCGATCGATCCACGAAGCGGTCTGAGACATTTCATCCGTTGTACTCGGCGGCCGTGGCGTTCGGCGAACACGCGGAATTCTTGCTGCCGGAGCCCACCCAAGAAGGGAAACTCCTGGTCGAGGCACTCGCGACATTGGGCGATGACCCGAGCGGTGTCGAAAACACGTTCGCGGCCATGCGTCTGGCGTTTGACCGGTATGTCGCCGATGCGGCGGCCGCGAGAAAGTACGCGATCTTCGTGGTGGCCACCGACGAAGTCGGCGACGACCTCGGCGAGGTTGACGAGGTCGCTCGACGCTTGGAACAGGCTGTGGTGCCGGTTTATGTCATTGGCTCGCCGGCACCATTCGGCGACGAGCCTTCGCTGGCGCCGGTGGTCGAGGTCGAGAACTGGCAACCGGTCCGTCAGGGCCCCGAATCGCGATACCTGGAGCAGGTCCCCGCCCCGGCGGGCGACCCTTCGCGGCATGCCGCCCGGCTCGATTCGGGTTGTGGATCGTTCGCACTCACCTACCTGACGCGCAAGACGGCCGGCGAGTACTTCATCGTGCGCACAGACGAGGCGGAAACGGTGCGCGGCCTGCGTCTTGGGCCTGAATCGGACGTCGTACGGTTCGAGCCGCGCGTCGTGGCTTCGCATTTGCCCGACTACGTTTCCGAGGAGGAGTACCAACGTTTACTTTCCGAGAACAAGGCGCGGATGGCCGTGAACCGCGCGGCGAAGCTGCCGAAGGTCGTGCTACCGCCGGAATTGAAGCGTGAATTTGCGGTGCCCGACCCCGCGGCCTTGAAACGGCAACTGGATGACGCCCAGCGCGGCGTCGCGAAACTGCAGCCGCAGCTTCGCAAGCTTTACGACACTTTGGCGGCTGGCGAAGCCGACCGGGGCCGGCTCAAGTCGCCACGCTGGCAAGCGGAATATGACCTGGCCCTGGGGCGCATTCTGGCTGCCCGTGCGCGATGGGAAGGTTACAACGCCATGCTCGCGGTACTCAAGTCGCGAAGCACGTTCACGCGGCCCGGCAGTAGTCGTTGGGTGCTGGTCGAGGCCGACACGTTTGCCGAAGACAGCAACTTGAACCGCCTGGCGGGACAAGCCCGCAGGAATTTCGAACGCGTGGTGAGCGAACACGCGGGCACGCCTTGGGCCTGGTTGGCCGAGCGTGAGCTGGCGATTCCGGTCGCTTGGAAGTGGGAAGAACGGTGAGAGGGGCTCGTGATTACATCGTCTTTCGATGGCTTTTTTGAAACTGAAATCAACCGGGGCGAACCGAGAAGGAGGAACTAACATGTCGGCGAGCGTACGCGGGACGACCGCGAAATGGCGAATCTTGTTATTGGCTGGAGTGCTGCTGGCGACCGACGCCACCTGGCTCGCCGCGACGGTCGCCGCCCAGGATGACGCGGCCGCCGCCGTCGACGAGCAGGGGGCCGGCGGCGGGTCGGAGCGGCCGAGAAGCCGGGTGGCCTGGTTCATCGAATCGTCGGGCTGGATCGGCGCGCTGATTCTCGTGCTGTCGATCTATTTCATCGCCACGGTCAGCCGGCTGTTCGTCGAGCTTCGCCCGCAAATCTCGGTGCCGCCGGAGGTGGTTAAGCAGTGTCATGACTTGCTGGAGAAGCGCGACTACAAGGGAGTCTACGGGGTGGTGCAGGAAGATCCGTCTGAATACAGCCAGCTCATTTCGGCGGGCATGACGGAGCTGTCGGCCGGGTTGCCCGAGGCGCGCGACGCCATGGAGCGCGTCTCGGAAGTGCTCACCGTCGAGATGGAACGGAAGATCAGCATGCTGGCGGTGCTGGGCACGCTGGGACCGATGATCGGGTTGTTGGGGACGCTCAAAGGGATGATCGCCAGCTTCAGCGTGATCGCGCTTTCGGACACGCAACTCAAGGCCAGCCAGGTGGCCGGCGGCATTTCGGAAGCTCTGCTGTTGACGTTCGAAGGAGTGGCCTTGTCGGTGCCCTCGATCTACTTCTACGCCGTGTTTCGCAACCGCGTGGCGACGATCAGCTCGATGACGTTGCTGCAGGCGGACGAATTCATGCGGCGGATGTTCAACGTGGCGCGCGGCAAGGCGCCGGCGGCCGATCCGACCGGCAGGGGGACGAAATAATGTCGTCGATATCCACCGACCGCGCCGAGCCGAACTTGACGCCGATCCTGGACATGGTGTTCCAGTTGATCACCTTCTTCATGCTGGTGATCAACTTCAAGAGCGCCTCGCTCGATCTGTCGCTCAAGTTGCCCGTGCTCGGCTCAGCGAGGCCCGTCGACAGCGGAGGAGAGGAGGACCTGTTGGTGCTCAATATCGACTCCGAAGGCCGGCTCAAGGTGGGCGGCGTGGCCCAGGAGGACATCGAGGGCTACATCGGCCAGGAGGCCGGCGTGAGCCGGGCGTACGCCAGGATCCACGGCAAGAAGCCCGTCGCGGAGGATGAAAAGGAGCTGTCGACGATCGTCGTCGTGCGAGCCGATCGGGCCACGCCGTTTCAACTGTTGAATCGCGTGATCGCGACGTGCCAGAACAACGGGTTCCGGCGATTTTCGCTCAAAGCCATGAACCGAGTGGAGGCCCACTAAAATGCGTCGCCATCGCCGTCGTCGCGTGCAGGGTGAGGTCGAGCTCAACCTGGCGGCCATGCTCGACATGGCCTTCCAGTTGCTGGCCTTCTTCATCCTGACGTTCAAGCCCTCGCCGATCGAGGGGCAAATCATGCTGCGGCTCCCTCCGCCCCGGCCGGCGGTGGTCGTCGATTCCGACAAAAAGGCCGGCGAGAACACGTCCGACACCAGCCCGGTGATCGCGATGGAATCGCTGATCATCAGCGTTTTTCCGGGCGCCGACGGCCGCGTCGACACGATGCTGGTCGGCGACGTACACGTGTCGGGCGAGGCCGGTCTCGACGCGCGTTTGAAAACCATCCTGACGGATGAAGGGGCCCCATTCGAGCAGGTGATCGTGCAGGTGGGGTCGAAACTTCGCTACGACGAATTGATGAAAGTGGTCGACGTTTGCACGCGCCAGAAACTGGCCGATGGAAAGAAGCTTTCGAAATTGAGTTTTGTGGAGCTGCCCGATGCACCGCCCGACACGAACTAGAACCCTGGCACGCTTGCCGCTGGCGGGCCCGACTCCCCGATTGCTGACGATGCTTGGCATGCTGGTCGTCCTGGGAATGTTGATCAGCGTTTCGAGCCAGCCTTCCACTTGGCGCTGGCTGGTGCACGAAGCGGCAGAAGACGCCGTTGAACACGAGAGCGATCAGCGTCGTCTTGACGCTGATCAACCCGGAGCCGCGGCGGCGCCCAACGCGACCACGCCGGCGGAATCCCTCGTGAGTGGCCCGACCGATCTCGACGCGACAGAGTCGGCGGCGGCGGAGCGAGAGTTCGAGGCGGTGACCGACCGGGAGCCATTGGCCGCGGAGGAGATGCCCGCCTACTGGCGTCTTTTGCGATGGAGCGGGAGCCAACCGTTCGATTCGTTGAGGTCGCGCGGGAAGAAAGGCGTCGTATTCACGCAGTTGTGGGAGCAGCCCGACAAATACCGCGGCCAGCCACTGACGTTGCGGTTGCACCTGGTGCGGACATTGGAGTACGACGCCCCCGCCAACCGGCAGGGCCTCAAGCGAGTTTATGAAGCCTGGGGCACGACGAACGAATCGCAGTCGTTTCCCTACGTGGTCGTGTTCGACCAGCGGCCGCCGCATATGCCGATGGGGGCACGAGTTCAGGTGGAAGCGACGTTCGCCGGCTACTTCCTGAAGACGATGGCGTATACCGACGGGCTCGGTGAGCGGCGGGCGGCGCCCTTGCTGATCGGGCGATTGAAATGGGACGAGGCCGCCGCGCCGGCGGCCCAGAGGGCGGGCGAAAGCGGGGCCTTCTGGATCACGATCGCCGTGGGCGGCATGGGGCTGCTGTTGGGCGCGGCGGTTTGGGCCAGGAGCCATCGCTCACGCCGCGGCGCGGGCCGGGCCGGGATGGGCGCGGCGAAGACCGCGGAGGTGGAGGTGTGGCTGCGCGCTGTCGAAGGGACCGAGACCGAGGAGGAACAAGCATGTCGCAATTTCTAGAGGCGATGGACAAATTCACGTTGCCGACCTTCGCTGAGGTGATCGAGCGAACGAAGCAATGGGTGCTCCGGCAGGGACCTTGGTGGATGGCCAGCATGTTTGGGCACATGCTGATCCTGGTGATCTTGGGCTTGCTGCTGGGGAGAATGAAGATCACCAAAGTATCGAACGAAACGCCGATTTTCGATACGGTCGTCGACGAGGCGCCGCCGACGGCGGAGCTCACGAAGTTCGAGCTGGGCGACGCGCCGCTCGAACCGACCGTGCTCGACACCGAGTCGCTGTTGATGACGGAGCCCACGGACGTCGGCGAGACGGCCAGCACCCCGGGTGAGCTGAACGAAGGCGGGGGCGGCGCGTTCACCTCAGGCGAAGACACTGGGTACGGCCTGGGGGGCTTCGACTTCCTGGCATCGGGCGACGGGCCGGCGCAGCGCGGAGCGGGGGGAGTGGGCCGCGGGGTGGGCGCCGGCAAAGGCGCGGGCAAAGACGGCGAGGGGGGCTTCGCCGGCCGCGGCGCGCGGACGGGCCTGGGTGGCGGTGGCACGCGGGCCACTGAGCGCGCGGTGGCCGCCGCGTTGAACTGGATCGCGCGCCATCAAAGCCGCGACGGAAGTTGGAGCATCCACGATTACGGCCGGCAGTGCAAAGACAATACGTGCACGGGCCAAGGCGCTTCGCACAGCGACACAGCCGCGACGGCGATGGGGCTGTTGCCGTTCTTCGCCGCGGGACAAACCCACAAGAACTCGAAGAGCCCCTATGCGAAAACGATCAACGGCGGCCTGGCCTTTCTGATTCACCAGCAGGCCCAAAACGGCAACCTGGCCAACGGCCAGTACACGATGTACGCCCATGGATTGGCAACGATTGCGCTTTCCGAAGCGTATGGCCTGACGAACGACCCGCACGTCGGCAAGGCGGCCCAAGCGGCCGTGCATTTCATCGAATATGCGCAACACCCCAGCACCGGCGGCTGGCGCTACAGTCCCGGCGAAGAGGGGGACACTTCGGTGGTGGGCTGGCAAGTGATGGCGCTGAAAAGCGCGCAGATGGCCGGATTGCAAGTGAACACCACCACGCTGGCCGGGGCGCAGACGTTCTTGAAAAAAGCGTCGTCGGGCGCCGGGGGCGGATTGTTCGCCTATGTTCCGGGGGGCGGACCAACCCCCACCATGTCGGCCGTGGGTTTGCTTTGCAACCAGTACCTGGGCACCCGGCGCGAGTCGCCGGTGATGGTCGAGGGGGTGGACTACCTGATGCACAATCTCCCCACGCGCGAGAGCCGAAGCATTTACTACTGGTACTACGCCACCCAGGTCATGCACAACCTGCCCGGCACGCAATGGGACGAATGGAACCGGCTGATGCGCCGCGTGCTGATCGAGAGCCAGGTCAAGGGAGGCTGCGCCGAAGGGAGCTGGGATCCGGAGAGGCCGTACCCCGATCCTTGGGGAAACGCCGGCGGACGGCTAATGATGACCAGCCTGAGTTGTCTGACGTTGGAAGTCTACTACCGCTACTTGCCGCTCTACAAGCTTGCTGAAAAGGGCCAACCCAATCCACCCGGCGAATGAAACTCAACGGAGGCCGCTTGAAATCTCTTACCCTATGTCGCCTTTCGCTTCGCGAAAGAATGCCCTTTCGCGGAGCGAAAGGCAACTTTACGGCTGCCGGCGGCATTCCCACAACAATGACGGTGACAAAATGCTCCCACATTACACCTTGAAACCTCACGCGGCGGAGAATGAAACATTCCCGTTGGCTGGGGCAGAGCCTAAGCGATCCCACGATTGCGATCCAGCTGGGGCATCGCTGGCGCCCTGCTGCCAGCCACCACTTTCTCGTTGCAAATGTCTCATGTTCGGCAAAGCAAGGCACTGGCGACGGCTGGCCACGGCCGCGGCGATCGTCGTTTGCCTCGTCCAGCCGACTGTGGCCGCCGAAGCGTTTGTGGAGTTCCTGCACGGGCTTCAAGAACGCGGTTACGGAGGCATGGCCGTCGAATACCTGAAGCAGATCGGCGAACGAAAGGATTTGCCCGACGAGATCCGTGAGATCTTCGATCTGGAAATGGCCACCAGCTTGCGGATCGAAGCGGCGGAAACGAACCACGTCAAGGAATCGGAGCTTTGCCTGGAGGAGGCGCAAAAGCACCTGGCCCGGTTCATCGAGGAGCACCCTGACCACCCGCAATCGGCGACGGCCTTCGCCACCTTCGGCGACATCGCGGCCGCGCGGGCCAAGACCCTGTTGCAGACGGCCTTGTCCAGCCGCGACGATGATCGGCGCGGCGGATTGCTGGCCGATGCGAGTCGGATGTTCGACGCGGCCCGTCCGCGTTACCAGCGCGCCGTGGAAATGTACCAATCGTTGCTCGCCGAGCGGCCAGCGTCCGCCAAAGCCGACGACGACGAGGCCGACGATGCGCCTCAAACGAAGCGCGGCTCGCGCCAAACCGGTTCCGGTGCGCGAAGCGCCGCGGAGGAGAATCGCACGCGGCTGCTCGCGGTGCGCTTCAAGGCGGCGTCGCTCGATTTCCAGGCAGCCAGGACGTATGCCGATCCGGACGCGCCGGAGCGGAAGCAGGCATTGCAACGCGCCGCCAAGGAATTCGACGAAATCTATCAGCAGCGCCGGCTGCTCAAGTCGGGCCTGGTGGCCCACATTTGGCACGGCCGCGCACTGGTGGAGCTGGGCGACCTGACCACGGCCTTGGACATCTTCGATGAAGTGCTGGCCAACGCCCCGGACGAGAAAGGGGAAGTCGAGCGTGAGAGACGCGACCACCGCGAAAGTCTGGAACTGTTCGCCGACGTGGAGCAGGCCCGTTTGTCGATTCTTGCGAAACAAGGGCAACTCGACACACTGGTCGAGGAAGCCGAAGAGTGGCTGAAAACGTTTAAGGCGGCGCACCGCACCGACGGCTACCAGGGAATTGCCTTGGAACTGGCCAAGGCGCGCCTTGGCCAGGCCGATACACTCACGGGCGCCGAGAAACGCAAGTCGCTGCAAGCGGTGCGGTCCTCTCTGTCGAAGATCGTGACCGTGGAAGGCCCCTATCGGCAGGAAGCGATCCTGCTGCGCCGGCAGCTCCACGATGCGAGCGACGTCGCCGATATCGGAAGCTTCGACGAAGCGGTGGCCGTGGCCGATGCGGCGACCGCCGGCGGCGATTGGAACGAGGCCGTGTCGGGCTATGCCCGCGCCGTGGAACTGAGCGGCGACGTCAAGGATGCCGAACAAGTGGGCAAGATTCATCTGCAACTGGCGCGCGCCCAATTGGCGGCGGGCAAGACGGCCGAGGCACTCGCGACCGCCGAAGCGCTGGCGCGCGACGCGAGCCAGCCCGACCGGGCGGCGGCCACGATCGCCTTGAGCGCCGCCACGAGGCTCTGCATGACGGCCGACGACAAGGAGGCCGCCCGAGGGCGGCTGTTGAAGCTTTCGGCATTCATCGTTGAGCGATGGCCCGACGGGGTCGAGGCCGACGAGGCGCGGATGGCCCTGGGAAAGGTCGCGCTGATGAAAGACGAAGCGGATGAGGCGATTCGGATCTTCGAGGCGGTCAACCCGGCGTCCGATCGCCATCCTGCGGCGCTGCACCTGGCCGGTATGGCCCATTGGCGAAAGTACCTCAAGGAAAAGGCCAGGCCGGCCGACTCCCGCGATCAGCAACAGATGACTGACCAGCGGTCGAAAGCGGTCGAGCAATTGAAATCGAGCGTGCAAGCGCAAAAGACGGCGCTGGGGGCGGAAACGTCGCTCCCGCGCGAGCTGATCGAAACACAACTGCTCTTGGCCGAGACGGAAATGGAGGTCGGCAACATCGACGAAGCCGCGCGGCTGCTCGATCCGCTCGTGCAATTCGTGGCGGCTCAGGCCCTCGGTGCCCAGTCCATCGGCGCCCCGGCGGCCAACGACCACGATCCCTTGTCGGCGCGCGTGCTGCTGGTGGCGGTCAAAGCCGAAGTCGCGCGGAAAAACGTGACGGGAGCGGCACAGGCGGCCGTGGCGTTGACGGAGCGCGGCGACGAATCGGCCATGGTGAACGGCGTACTGGTCGAATATGCCAGGCTGCTCTACGACCAATGGAAGGCCGCCGGCCCGCCGGCCGCTGCAAACTGCACGTCGCCCGACGGAGGCGCCGCAACGGCCCTGGACCCTCGGACCGAGCTCGAACGTGTGCTGAAGCGCCTCGCCACGCGCCGTGAGCAATCGGTGGCCGCGTTGAGTTTCATCGGCGACGCACTGGCCGATCTCGGTTTGAGCGAACCGGCGCGTCGGGAGTACGAGTTGGTCCTGGAAAAGATCGGGCAGGATCCGAACGTGTCGCCGGCCAATCGTTCGCTTCGGACGCGGGTGCGTGCGAGGCTGCTCGCTTTGCTGCGGGCGGAGGGGAATTACCAGGAGGCGCTGGAGCAGGTCGATCGACTGATTCACGAGAACCCCAAAGCGCTCGAACCGCGGCTCGAGCGAGGCTACATCCTGCAAGGTTGGGCCCAGCGCGAGCCCGAACATTTCACCGCCGCGATCAGCCAATGGACCGAGCTCCGCCTGGCGCTCTCGCGCATGCGTAACCGGCCGCCTGAGTATTTCGACGTGGTGTACCGGGCCGCCGATTGTCTCGTGGCGCAGGGCAAGCACGAGAACGACCAGGAGAAATCGCACCAGGCCGAGCAGCTCCTGAAATCGACTCTGGCGGTGTCGCCCGACCTTTCCGGCCCGGAAATGGTGACCAAGTACCAGGAGCTATTGAAGAAAGTCGGCGAGCCCTCGCTGAAAGGCAAAACACGGCCGTCCAAGCCGAAAACGACGGCGATCAAAAGCGGTCCGGACAAGCGTTAACCTCCTCGCGGTCCCTTTGCTTGGACGCTGCCAAATGCAGCGTCCGGGCAAAAGGGGCCCCGAAGAGCAGGAATGTGGAAAATCACGTTGGCCGCTACAAAAGGCCGGTTCAAAACAACTTTCTATTACAGCCCATTGCCCGGCTGCCGCCTTCGGCGGCGGCTGGGCAATGGGGGACGATGGCAGGAATGGGAGATCGCCTATTTTGGCGGCCAACGTCACGGACCACCGGGCAAGTCGGTGGGAGGGCATGCTCCAGGCTCGTAGCGGAACAAGAATGGGATAACGTAATCCTCTTTTTTGATTAGGAACGCGATTTATGCGTCATTTTCTGAAACACCTGGTCGGGTCGTTTGCACGTCCGTCGGTTTTCGTTTCCCCCGCACCGGACTCGCCCTACAAACCGCCCGCTCGGCAGCGTCAGACCGAGTCGCGGTTGCTGCAAGCGGTCACAATCAGTGTCACGGTCCACGCGGCGCTATTGGTCGCGTTGGCCCAAGGCGCCCTGGCGCTCATGGCCCGGTTGAGCGGTTCCGAGTCTTTGGTGGCCACTGTCGACTTCGACACCTTGCCGCTCGATGACGGTGATCCAGCGACGTTCGACGTGCTCGAGTCGTCGATCAGCCTTCCGGGAGCTCGCGACGATCTATTGCAAGGCCCGCTGGCGGCGGCGCTCGCCAACACCGTGCCCTTGCTCTCCGAGGCCAGGCTTTACGGCGTGGGCGCCCCAACGGAGATGGAGGAACCGACCGGAGCGCAGGAGCAGGTGCCTGGCGCGCAGCTCAACCAGGTGGTCGCCCACGCGGGCGCACTCGGTTTTTCGTTCGCGCACGTCGACGGCGCCGTCGACTGCCTGACCGACGAGATCCTGACGAACCTTGAAGAGAGCAAAGTGCTGGTTGTGTGGATCATGGACGCCTCGATCAGCGTCGAGCCCGACCGCCAGGCGGTGGCCCAGCGGCTGGAGAAGATTTACAACCAGCTCATCACCCTGGGCGATTTATCGCGCGGCGCGCTGACCAGCGCCGTGGTGGCCTTTGGCGAGCGTGCCGAGGAAATGGTTCCCCCTACGAACGATTACGCGACGGTGGTCGATGCCATCCGACATGTGCCGACCGACAAATCGGGCGTGGAGAACGTCTTCTCGACCGTGCTGGGCTGCCTCGATCGATACCAGAAGTACCGCACCCGCGAACATCGCCGGTTGCTCTTGGTGATCTGGACCGACGAGTCGGGCAACGACTACGACAAGCTGGAAGACGCCGTGCGGTCATGCCGCAATTCGGTTACGCCGGTGTACGTCGTCGGGCCGTCGGCAATGTTCGGCCGGCAAAAGGGGACGATGCCCTACCAGCACACCGACGGCAAGACTTACCAACTACCGGTCGATCGAGGACCCGATACCGTGCGGCAGGAACGTCTCGCGCTTCCCTACTGGTTCGAGGGTGAGCAATTCGAAACGCTCCACGCGGGCATTGGGCCGTTCGCGCTGACGCGGCTGGCGCATGAGTCGGGCGGCGGCTATTTCATCAAGGACCACGCCGCCGACCGCGTTGGCTTCTCGGTCGAGAGTATGTTGGGTTACATGCCCGACTACGATTCGCCCTGGGAATACCTGCGGCGCGCCGACAAAAGTCCACTGCGGCACGCGGTGCTGGCGGCGGTGGACTTGACGCATGCGCGCAAGCTCAAGGGGACACCGCGGCTACGGTTCGCCCCGAACGGGCAAACGTACTTTCAGGAGCTGCGCGAGGCGCAGACGACGGCGGCCTTCAACCTGTTGACGATCCAGGAGGCGGTGGCCGGCTTCGGCCCGAAGGGGATGGAGCAGCATTACGCCAAGGAACCCTCGGCGCGGTGGCGTGCCTGGTACGATTTGACGTACGGGCGGCTGTTGGCCATGTGTGTGAGGTGCAACGAATACAATTGGGCCTGCGCGGTCATGAAGGGGAAGGGGGCCGAATTCGTGGACAAGAAATCGAACCGCTGGGAATTCCGGCCCGACGAGCAGTTGCACTCCGGCAGCCAGAATGAGCGGATGGCCAAGGAGGCGCTGCGGTTACTGAGGCGCTGCGCGCACGACAACGGGGGCACGCCTTGGGAGTTGCTGGCCGAGCGCGAGCTGGAGCAGCCATTTGGTTTCGTGGTCGACGAGACGTACGAGGCGCCTCCACCTCCGCCCAAGCCGGCGGCCAACCCCAAGCCGGTTGTGCCGCCACCTCCGCCACCTCCGTCGAACGATCGCCGTGTCGAGCAGCCCAACAAGCTGGCCAAGCCGGCCGAATTACAATTGCCGAAACTGTAATGACTAGAAACCACGGATAACCCTAACCGGAGGAGCAACCCAGCGCCACTGGTGCACGGCGTTAAGGCCGAGCGAAGTGAGGCCGCGTTAAGACTCAGCGCGCCGACAATGCACCGCTGGCTTCCAGGGAATTCTCGGTGTGCGCATCGAAAACCGCTGATTGGTGCTCGGCAGCCAGTTTTGCCAGCGATTCGCGGACGCTGGGTAACACCGGCTCGAGTTTGAGCTGTTCCAAGTCGACCGCCGGAAGCGTGCCGCTGGGCACGGTCAATTTCGCGACAGGAAAACCACGTTTGATTCGGTAAAGGGCAAAAACGATGACCGCCAGACTGCACGATGCCGCGGCGAGCATGCCAAGGGCCACGACGACCGTATCCGAAGCGCGCGACGCGGCGGCGTGAGGCAGTGCGCTTGCCGCGGGCGCGATGGGTTCGTGCGGCTGCGCCATGACCTGGTCGGGCTTGAGCGGCGGCCGCGGCGGTGCCGGCTTGGGGAGCTTGAGTATCACGAACAGCAAGAGCACGCTACCTGAGGCCATCATCAACAAACGCCAAACGTCGCGACCGGAATCGTAGCCACGTGTGCTGGCGCGGTGTGGTCGGAAATCGAGCATGGGTCGAACCTTTCGAGTGATTGATTCTCTTGTGGATTGCCCCTCGTTGGATGTTATGCGCCGACGTTCATTCGGGCAATTGAATCGAAAGAAATCTTAATCATGAAATCGAAAGAAATCTTTATATCGGTGATGCCTCCCTGGCGCCAATTTTATTGGCAAGTCAAGGTGGCTTCGTGGTTGATGTCGCTGGCGTTTCACTCGCTGTTGCTGATCGCGATTGGTTTGATGTCCTGGGGGCGAATGCGAGGCAGCGCGGCGCCTTGCGGCGAGCTCGCCGCAAGCTTTACGACGGTCATCGGTAACGGCGATTATTTCGACGACGAGGCCGGCCAGGCGCTGACGTTGGCGGGCGGTGGAGGCGCCGACGACCGCCTCGGCGACAGGTCGCAATCGTCGGCAAGCCCGGCGTCGATCGTCGGCGACGAGTCGCCGGTCGATATCAGCGGGGCGCTTCCATCGCGCGATCAGTCGAGTGGTCTGGGGCCGGGCGCAATCTTCGTCGGCGGGTTCGGAAGAGGCGACTACGGAAACGGAACGGGGGCTGGCCAATTTACCAAGGGAGGTACGTTGGCTTTCAGGAGATATGCGCTCCTTGGGCCTCGACGTAGACGGCGTACAGCGACTGACTGCCGGTCATGAACAAGCGGTTGCGTTTACGGCCGCCGAAACAAACGTTCGAGCAGATTTCGGGGAGCAGGATTTGTCCGATGCGGTCGCCGTCCGGCGCGAAAATGTGGACGCCGTCGTACCCGTCGCCCACCCAACCGGCGCTGGCCCAGACGTTGCCATCGACGTCGGCGCGGATGCCGTCGGCGAAGCCGGCCTTTTCAAAACCGTCGAGCGTCATCGAAGCGAACTCGCGGCCGTTGGCCAGCTTGACGCCGTCGGCGATGTCCCAGACCTTGATATTGCGCGGCGCGTCGGGATTGTGCGAAGCTCCCGTGTCAGCGACGTACAGGCGCTTGTAGTCGGGCGAAAAGCAGAGACCGTTGGGCTTGACGATGTCGTCGGTCAGCTTGTCGAGTTTCAACGTCTTGGCGTCGATGCGATAAACGGCTTCCTTGAGCTGCAACTCGGCCTTGTGCCCCTCGTAGTTCAGCAGGATGCCGTAGCCGGGATCGGTAAACCAGATCGCGCCGTCTTCGGGATGGACGACGGCGTCATTGGGAGCGTTGAGCGGCTTGCCCTGGAACTTGTCGGCAAGTACCGTGACCGCCCCGGAGTGCTCGTACCGGACGACGCGGCGATTGGCGTGTTCGCAGGCGATTTGACGCCCCTGCCAGTCGAAAGTGTTACCGTTGCTGTTACCGGCGGGCTTGCGGAACGTGCTGACGTGCCCGTCCTCCTCGAGCCAGCGAAGCTGCAGGTCGTTCGGGATATCGCTCCACAGCAGATAGCGCCCAACGCCGTTCCAGGCCGGACCTTCGGCCCAGAGCATGCCCGTGTGCAATCGTTGGATGGGCGTATTGCCGATCTTGTACTTCGCGAACCGCTGGTCCAACACAACGACATCCGGCTCCGGGTACCGGACCGGGGCGGCGCCGGGAGTGTAATCGCGTCCCCAGGCGGCTTGCGCCGCCGACGCGGCGGCCGCGCCCGCCACGGCCAGAAACGAGCGGCGTGCAAGCTTGGGCAGATGCTGGTCGGTCGTGCGGTCGATCGATGGTGTGGTCTGGGCGGCGACGGCGGATTCGAGGTTCATGGTGCGATCTCCAGGTGTGCGAGGAGGAAGAGCAAGGGTGTTGATTCTAATCGCCATCACGGGAGGAGCCAACCGTGTACATTCCTAGCGTTCTTCCATTAGAATTTACGTTGAGTCACCCGCTGACCACTGAGATCCGACCGCTCCCCTTGTCGTACCACGCAAGCACTTGCCGAAAATGCGGTGAAGCGATCCCCGCCAGCGCGCCCGAGGGCGGCTGTCCGAGCTGCCTCGTGAAAGCCGCCGCTGGGCTGTTGCCGACCGAGGTGTGGCGAAACAACGGCTGGCACGGGCAGGCCCAGGACGGTCAGCCGGTGAATTGCATCGCCTGGCCCGACGCTCACAGATTCTGCGACTGGTTGTCGCGGCAGGAGCCGGGACGGACGTACCGCTTGCCGACCGACGCCGAGTGGGAATTTGCATGTCGCGCCGGCACGACGACGCCGTACTGGTGGGTCCCGGACCTCCGCCATCACACCAACCCGCTGCGCAAGGACTAATGAAGCGATGAGCCCCCAATCCGCGATGCGCGTCCTCGTCATCGATGACGAAAAGAACATCCGCGCCGCATTGGCGGTATGCCTGGAGGCGAGCGGCTGTGAAGTGACCACCGTGGCGACGGGTGAGGCGGCGCTGGCGGCGATGTCTCAAATTCCGTTCGACCTGGCGTTGCTCGATGTGCGATTAGGCCAGGAAAGCGGGATCGACTTGCTCCCGCGATTACTCGCCGAGTGCCCGAACCTGGCGGTGGTGTTGATCACCGCGTACGCGACCATCGCCAGCGCCGTCGACGCGCTGAAACGGGGCGCGTCGGATTACCTGCAAAAGCCGTTCACTCCGGAACAGATTCGGCACGTTGTGGCGACTGTTTCCGAGCGGCGTGCGGCCGATCGTCGCCTGGCGGAGCTGGGGCGTGAGCTGCGAGACGCGGTGCCGGAAATCGACCTCGAAACGCGGTCGTCGAAGATGCGAGCTGCATTGGAAATTGTCGCGAGGACAGCCACCTCCGAGGCGGCCGTAATGCTGCGCGGCGAGAACGGCACCGGCAAGGGTGTGCTGGCAAGGTTCTTGCACACCCACAGCCCACGCCGCGATCATCCGCTGGTGGTGGTCAATTGCCCAACCCTCTCCGAGGAATTGCTTACCAGTGAGCTGTTTGGACACTCGAAAGGGTCGTTCACCGGGGCGGTGCGCGACCAGCCCGGCCGGGTGGAGGCCGCCGAAGGGGGCACGTTGTTCCTTGACGAAGTCGCCGAGATCGCACCGGGATTGCAGGCCAAGCTGCTGCGGTTTCTGCAGGAAAAGCAGTTTGAGCGTGTGGGGGAAACGCGATTACGGCGGGCAGACGTGCGGATTGTCGCCGCCACGAACCGCGACCTGGAGGCAGACGTTGCCGCCGGGCGGTTTCGCCAGGACCTGCTCTACCGATTGAACGTCGTCGAAGTGAACGTACCAGCGCTGCGCGAGCGTCCGGAAGACATCGTCCCACTGGCGCGGCGGTTTCTGTCGTTTTTCGCACGCACCGCGCGGCGCTCGACGCAAGACCTTTCGCCCCGCGCCGAGAAGCTGCTGGTCGATTACCCCTGGCCGGGGAACGTGCGCGAACTGCGCAATACGATGGAACGGACGGTGATCCTCTGGCCGGCGCAGTTGGTCGAACCGGCCGCGTTTCCCGAGCGGATGCTGGCCGAGGCCGGCGTCGGTCCACGATTGGGTGGCGATGCGACCCTGGACGAAATCGAACGCGAACACGTGTTACGGGTCGTGGCGCGATCGACTTCGCTTGAAGAAGCCGCGCGCATTTTAGGGATCGACGCCTCGACACTTTACCGCAAGCGGCGACAGTACGGCGGCGAAGGATGAGCCTTGTCTCTGCAAGGATCGCACCAAGGAACAACCCCGACTTGGGTGGACGGTAGAACCGTCCACCCAAGCCATTGGGGCGTCCTTCTGGCTTGGCGGAAGCCAGAACAGAACATGAAACGAACGTGAATCTTCGTGGCAGTATTACGGCTCGCGGACGAACTGGAAGCCGTGGTAGGCTTCGTTGCCGTGTTCGCCGTGGTCGAGACCATCGATCTCCTCTTCGGCCGACACGCGGATGCCCACCGTTGCCTTGAGCAACGCCCAGGCGACTGCGGCGACGACGAACACGTATACGGCGCAGGCGCCGACACCGACCAATTGATCGATGAATTGCTCGGGATCACCGATGTAGTACCAGCCGGCTTTCTGCGCGGCATTGCCGCTACGGGCGATCTTATCGGGGTGCCCCAGCAAACCGACACAGAGTGTGCCGAATATCCCGTTGAGCAAGTGGACCGAAGTTGCACCAACCGGGTCGTCGATTTTCAGCCGATCGAAACCCAGCACGCCCAAGACCACCAGTACTCCGGCAACGAGGCCGATGACCACAGACCAACCGGCCGTCACGAAGGCACATGGAGCCGTGATTGCAACCAAACCAGCAAGGCAACCGTTGAGCGTCATACCCAGATCGGGTTTGCCCAGCAACAACCACGCGAGCGCCGTCGCGCTGAGCGTGGCGGCGCAGGCCGCGAGGTTTGTCGTGACCGCAACCTCGGCAATGGCACCGGGGTCCGCGGCCATCGTGCTGCCGGGGTTGAATCCGAACCAGCCGAACCAGAGAACGAAGCAGCCGATCGTCGCAAGCGGCAAATTGTGACCAGGAATCGCATTGACCTTTCCACCGGGACCGTACTTTCCGATTCGAGGTCCAAGCAACAGAATACCGGCCAACGCCGCCCATCCGCCGATAGAGTGTACCTGGGTCGACCCGGCGAAGTCGACGAAACCGCGGGTAGCCAACCAGCCACCTCCCCAAATCCAGTGCCCTACGACGGGATAGATGGCCATGGCCATGATGAAACTGAACAAAATGAACGAAAGGTATTTGATCCGCTCAGCCACGGCACCAGAGACGATCGTGGCCGCCGTCCCGGCAAACACGAGTTGAAAGAAGAACTTGGCCCACAATGGAACTCCAGTCCAATTGATGGCCCCGTAGTCGCCTTGGTAGTCGGCCATCGTCTTGGGGCTGTTGTCCGCGCCCGAGACCATCAGCACTCCCGCGTCACCGACGTACGGTGAACTGCCGTTGCCGAACATCAACCCCCAGCCCAAAAACCAGAAGCCGATCGTCGTGACCGCGAACACGATGAAATTCTTGGAAAGGATGTTGACCGCGTTTTTTTGACGACAAAAGCCGCTCTCGACACAGGCAAAACCGAGGTTCATGAAGAACACCAGCATGGCCGTAATCATCACCCACATCGTGTCCGCCATGACCTTAATGTCGCCTGCAGTCAATGGGGGCGCGGGGGCGGGAGCGGGTGGAGCGTCCACCACGGGTTCGCCCGCTCCGAGACTTGGCTCGGCCGCCGCATCGGCGGGCGGGTCGTCCGCCCATACCACCGTGGCATTTGCCAAGCAGAGTGCCGCAATCAGGCAGCACAACGACAACGCAGACCACTCGAAACGAATTCGGTTCATTGAAATACACCCGCCAAACAGAAGGACGATTGAAGCCGCCGGCGGATTATCGCCACCATCGGCGCGCACGATCGCGCGGCAGGACATTCCCGCCGCGAAAAATGGGCAATCGTGCGTAGCCGACGCCAAAGCGATTGCGGTGCCAAATTTCCATATTTCGCACGAAGCGAATATGGGTCTTGTGCCGCAACCGATTGTGAAAGAACCGTTTATGTAAAATTAAGAAAAATTAATTCCTTCTGTGGTCGGCCGAGGACGGGCGCCGATTGCCCGTTTTACTTGCACTCGTGTTGCGCAGGCGCGCAATGTCTAGGCAGGTCTACAATGTTCGCGTGGTGCGACTGGCGATTGGGAATTGCCATAAGTACTTGATATGAAAGACGATTAGTCCACAAGTCCTCCGGACGATCGCTTCTGATGGCACAAGGATTGCTACTTAATATACAGAGCGACCGCGCGCTGTGCGGCCAACCTATAGTGGTTCGCAGAGTGTAAGGCAAAAAGGGAGCAAGTCCGTGCAACTCAAGTTACACGAAGTTTCGCAAATGATGGGTGTCTCAGACCGGACCGTGCGTCGCTGGTTGAAGACCAAGTCACTGCCGGCGGAACGCCTCGACGACCAATTCCTCTTCAACCGAGCGGCGGTTTTCGAATGGGCGCTTGTCAATCGGCTGGCGTTCGATCCGTTGATCGTCGATCGCCCCGGGGGCGTAACGGAATGGCCGCGCCTGTCAGAGGCCCTTGAAGCCGGGCGAGTGCTTCGCCTGAATGTCACCGAACCAAAGGAAGTCTTGCCGGAACTTGCGGAGTTGTTGCCTTCGCCTTCCGAGTTCGCGCGCGAGAAATTGCTGGAATCATTCCGTTCGCGACCCGCGGCCGGATTTCTCAATTTCGGAGAAACGATAGCCATTCCGCATCCGCGATTCCCACAAATTCTCGGTGACCAAACGCCGCGGCTTTCGCTTTGCTTCTTTGACGACCCGATGGTCCTAAGCAAGACTCTAGGGATACCGTGTAGTACTCTGTTCGTGCTCGCAGCGCCGACGACGCACGCCCACAATGCCCTGGTGGCGCAATTGGCTTCCGCCCTAAGAGATGCCGGCGTCCGCCGTTGCGTAGATTCCAAAGCGGGTCAAGGGGGAGTCGTAGCGGCCACGCGACGGCTTGATTACCAGAACTCCGGCGGCCACGGTCGACCCCATTCGACGCGGAAATCCAGCCTATGGGCCAGCATTTGGGGTGATGGTGGCACCAGGTCGCTCGCTGACCGGCAACGCGATGCGATTGACTTGGGTACGGAATTCGGGACTACCTGAAAACGGCCAGTACATTCCCGTAATTCTGCAAACTGCTTCCCGCATTGCAATGTGGACGTTTGCGAATGCGCAAACGGCTTTGCGGTGCGCTAGAAAACCAAGGAGGCGACCACGTAGCCCGTCAGTCCCAATAAACTCAGAATGGCGTAAACCTCCGCCAGCAATTTGCTCCAGAAATCGTCCGACCTTTGCGACATTACTGTCGACCCTTTTCAAATTCGCCATCCATGGCAACTCAAGTTCAATACAAGCCCAGGGTCGTCTTCCACTAGGGGGGACGACATCTGCTGCGCAGCGATCAGTGCTAAATGCAAATCGCATGCCAAGGGTTTGCTCGTCAGGCACTTAAGCCGTGCAACTCCGCGCGTCTGCGAAGAGCGTCCTCTCGCAATCACTTGCCCAGCGGAACCTTACGGCATTTTAATGTTTCGGTTCAGTGGTGGCGCGCCAAGCGCCGGCAACACCGAATTCGTAGTCAAAAGCGGTGAATCCGGGCACCTATTGCATACAATTCGGGCGGCAGGAAAACTTGACCTATCGAGAATGACCGCTAGGATTAAAGTGGGGAGGGTGTCCGCAATTTGCGAGGGCTTCGGCAGGTTTCCCTCGTGGGTCGCGACAACCATTTCTGAGAATCAGGGGAAGTCGTCCGAGTGACTCCATTGGCGGAAGCCACCGGCGTGTAGCAGCAATTCGTGGAGAATTAACATGTTCAAGTTCCTTTCGATCGGATTGGTCGTGGCAACGGTTCTGGTCGCGTGCACCGACAACGCGGTGGCTCGAGGACGGCGCTACCGCCGATACTACTCGTACCGCCCGGCACCCGCGGCGAAAACCACTACGACCCCGGCCGCCGGGTCGGCGACCTCGACGCAGGCCAATCAGCCATCGACGCAGGCCAATCAACCGTCTACGCAGGCCAATCGGCAATCGGTACGACGCTATTCGTACGCACCCAGTGGCAACTCGAACCGGTCATATCGGTCGTCTCCGAGCTATGGATCGACCTCCAGACCGCGAATGAGCGGACCGTATGGTCCCCAAATGTGGCGGGCGGACCGCAAGGTTCTGGGATACTGATCATTCCGATACGGTGATCCTCGGCGGGGGGGCGATGGCACCAGCCATCGTCCCGTCGAGCTGCTAATCGCTTAACCCAACGCGCTTCTGCGTTTTCGTTTGCCACGCCATTACCTCAAGCTGATGGCTTTTCCTTTGCGCTTTCTGGCAAGCATTTGACCGAGCTGAGCTGCCTATGTAATTGGCAGCGGCTGCCTTCGCCCTGGTCATTTCGCGCGATTTCTTGTCGCGACCGTTATATTTTTGATCGCGGCCAGAAGTTGCAAATGCTTTAAGGGATGTAGGTTATGTCGCAAGGTCGGGGTGAGGAATCTGATTCCCTGTTTGGTGCGGCACGGTAGTTGTTCTAGGTGGGTTTTGAATTTTGGAAAACGTCGGGCAAGCAAGGTTGCTTGGTTCGACGCTTTCGCCCACCGGATCCACATACCTCATGCTCGTTGCCAAGACAATCGCGTTGGCTCTTTGCGTCGTTTCCATCCTTGCGAATCCCCTTGGGGCCACTGAACCTGTCGTGACGGACTCAAGCTCCCCCAGTTCTGCACCGGCCGATCGTGCCCAACCAGGGACCAAATCGTTGGAATTCCGAACCTATGTAACCGACGGATGGAATATCCAGGAATGCAACGGGTTCCGAGTTTGCAGCCGGGGGGCGTTGCCGAATGATCAAGCGTTGGTAACTGCGCTCGATGCCTTGCGGGCAAACTTGTCGCGAAAGTGGCTCGGCGACGTTCCGTTACCCGTTTGGCGACCCAAGTGTGAGATCATTCTACACACGAGCCAGAAGGCATACTTGCGGGCCGTTCCCGGTGGGATGCAGACGGTCGGATCGAGCTTGATCGAGTCCGAGCACGGACGAATCGTTACGCGCCGGATTGACGTTCGCGGCGATCAGCCAGGTTGGCTGAATGCCGCGGTTGCACACGAGCTGACACACGTCATTTTGGCCGACGTGTTTGCCAACGGTGAAGTTCCACGTTGGGCCGACGAAGGCATGGCCGTTTTGGCGGACACGCCGGAAAAACAACATCTCCACCTCCGGGACCTGCGCAATGCCCGGCAGCAAGGTAGCCATTGGCGGATGGTCGAACTGTTCACTTTGGCGGGATACCCCGATGAGCGTCGACAAGCAGCATTCTATGGTCAAAGCGCGAGTGTTGTGAAGTTCCTGGTCGAACGAGAGTCGCCGGAACGATTTCGGCAGTTCGTGCAAGCGTCGTTGAAGGACGGGTATGACCGTGCGCTAAACGACGTGTACCAAATTCGCGGATTGCGCGAACTCGAGCAACATTGGACCGAGTCGGTCGCCCTGGAGGAGTCGGTGGCGCAAAGCCGCAAGCCTGGCCGGAGCGAAGGGGGCTGAACGAGCGTGCTCACGGCAGTATTGACTGTACGCGCGCCAAAGCGGATGCTTTGAGTTTTCGTCCCATTTGGAGCGAAAGCCGGTGGCGCGCAAGAAAGTCCGCGTGTTGATCGTCGACCAGCCGCGCCGGCGAACGGAATATGCCGCATCGCTCAATGCGCTTCAGCCGTGCGAGTTGGTTTTTGCCGACGACACGGACGAGGCCCTTGCTAAACTGGCCGAAACCGATTTCGATTGCGCCATTGCGGCTCTCGAGCCGCCCGCCATCGACGGGCTCGACCTGCTTCGACGATTGCGGCAGTGCGATCGGGAGCTCCCCGTCGTCCTTGTCGCCGACGAGGCCACGGTTGAAACGGCCACTGCCAGCCTGCGCCTGGGGGCGGGCGATTACCTCACGCGGCCGCTGGTTGAGAGCCAGGTTGCCGCCAGCCTGGACCGCTTGCTCCAAAGGCACCGAATCGGCGCCGAACATGAACTGCTCCGCCGCCAGGTCGAACGACCCTATGCCTTCGACGACATCATCGGTACTTCGCCGGAAATGCAGCGGGTCTACGAAACGATCGAGCAGGTCGCCGACTCCGAGGTCGATGTGCTGGTCGTCGGCGAGACGGGCACCGGAAAAGAACTGGTCGCTCGTTCGCTCCACCGTCGCAGCCGCCGGGCGAGCAAACCCTTCGTGCCCGTCGATTGCGGGGCGATTCCCGAGAGTCTGCTGGAAGCCGAGTTCTTTGGTCATGAGCGCGGGGCCTTCACCGGGGCCAACGAACAGCGGATAGGGCTCTTGGAGTTCGCCGACGAGGGGACGTTTTTTCTCGACGAACTCGGAGAATTGCCACTGATGATGCAGGCCAAGCTTCTGCGGACGTTGCAAGAGCGAAAAATTCGACGTGTCGGCGGACGGAATGAGATCGACGTCGACGTGCGCGTAGTGGCGGCCACCGCCCGCGACCTCGACATCATGATTCGTGACGGCCAGTTCCGCAAGGATCTGTTCTATCGAATCAACGTCGTAAGGATCGATCTACCGCCTCTGCGCAACCGAGGCGACGACATCGGACTTTTGGCCGAGCATTTCGCCACGCGCCATAGTCGCGAAACCCAAAAGAACCTCGTCGGCATCACTCCCGAAGCATACCAGGTTCTTGCGCAGTACCCCTGGCCCGGCAACGTACGCGAATTGCAAAACGTCGTGCGCCGGGCCATTGCCTTGGCCCGCGGAACGATGATCGAGCTCGGTGACTTGCCCGACGCCTTGATTGCCGAGGCGGGCAGCAAGCACGACGGCGCCGGCAATGGGGGCGAGTCATCCGGACGGACCTATTTCCAGCTTCGCGACGAGCACCTGGCCCGCTTCGAGACGCAATACCTAACGGACGTCTTGACCCGCCACCGCGGCGACATCAAGCTCGCCGCCCAGGAGGCGGGCTTGCCCCGAGGTACGCTCTACCGTCTGATGAAGAATCGGGGCCTGGACGGTTCCCAATTCCGTTCGGATCGTTCCTAGACCGCGACCTCGGCCGATTCGCCTGTTCGGATGCGAATTGCACCGGCCAGTTCGGTGATGAAGATTTTGCCGTCGCCGACCTGCCCAGTGCGGGCGGAATGGAGGATCGCGTCGATCACGTTCTTGAGGTCACCGTCGGCGACGACGACCTCGACTTTGACTTTGGGGATGAAATCAACCGCGTACTCGGCCCCGCGATAGGTCTCCGTGTGTCCCTTCTGCCGCCCGAATCCCCGGACTTCGGTGACCGTCATTCCCTTGATCCCGGCTTCGGTCAGTGCGTTTTTGACTTCTTCCAGCTTGAAGTGGCGGACGATCGCTTCGATCTTTTTCATGGTCTTACTCCTGATAACGGGCGGGCGAAAAAATACTTACGACAGGCTCAGCCTGGAGGTTTTGTTCGACCGCGGCCAATTGACTCCTGCGGCCACAACTTTGTTTGCCGCTCTGGAGCACTTCTATTGCAATCGGCGTGCCCGGACTTGGCAGGGTTGCCCGGTTTCTTTGAAGGGACGTGGCTAAAGCCAATGAGGTTAATGTGTTAAGGCTGCGTTGGCCATCCGCAAACGCGCACGATGCGGTTGGTGTCTGCGCTATGATTGCAAGACGAACCGCCAAGGCGCGGCGCACGCTTAGCGACGTATCCTTCGCTCCTTGAACATGATACGCCGCTCTTCGCAACAATGAAACACAGTTCACATGATCGTGACGAAACGGCGAGCCGTTCGACGAAGCGACTTGCGTGCGCGATTTCATTTCGTTGAAAATCCCTCGAGGGCCATTGTCAGCCGGAAATTTTGCGCTATGATGCCGATTTGTCCGAGTCATTTTTTCTTGGGAGCTTGACCTGTGAAGCCTAAAGAAGTATTGGCCCTGTGTCGGGAACGAAACGTCAAGGCGGTGGACCTGCGTTTTATGGACTTTCCCGGGATCTGGCAGCACTTCACCATTCCGGTGAACAAACTCGAGGAGGATGTGTTCGAAGACGGGCTGGGCTTCGACGGTTCGAGTATCCGAGGCTGGCAGGCGATCAACGAAAGCGACATGCTCCTCGTGCCGCAGCCTGAAACGGCCGTGATCGACCCCTTCACGACCCTGCCCACGATCGGGATGATCTGCAACATACAAGACCCGATCACTCGCGAGGATTACTCGCGCGACCCCCGCAACGTCGCCCGCAAAGCGGTGAACTACCTCAAGAGCACCGGCATCGCCGACACCTGCTACATCGGCCCGGAGGCCGAGTTCTTCATCTTCGACGACGTTCGCTACGACCAGCGGGCCCACGAGGGCTACTACCATATCGATTCGATCGAAGGTGAATGGAACCGCGGCCGGGTCGAGAACCCGAACCTGGGCTATAAGCTGCGTCACAAGGAGGGCTACTTCCCGGTGCCGCCAGCCGACCAGTTAATGAACATCCGCAACGAGATGATGCAGACGATGATCGACTGCGGATTGGATGTCGAGGCCCAGCACCACGAGGTGGCCACGGCCGGCCAGTGCGAGATCGACCTCAAGTTTCTCGAATTGGTCAAAATGGGCGATGCGATGTGCTTGT
>Ga0265331_10000432_pt1 | contig 41301 bp, 64 predicted proteins | sample 41923metaG_FD_202088 | JGI IMG/M metagenome (GOLD analysis project Ga0265331, IMG submission 202088) | Rhizosphere microbial communities from Carex aquatilis grown in University of Washington, Seatle, WA, United States - 4-19-23 metaG | ecosystem: Host-associated > Plants > Roots > Rhizosphere... | reverse complement strand
GGCGCGGGCATGTCGCTGATGCGTCTTGAACGCAATATAGCCAATGCTTCGTCGAACGCAGCAGGGCCAGCCGCAGATGCTTTCCACCGCCTCGGCGTGTCGCAAGCTGACTTGCAAAAGGGCGACGTCACCGAAATCATGACGAAGATGTCGGCGGCTATGGCTGATAGCGCCGATGGTGCCAACAAACTAGGCGCAATGATGCAGGTTGCTGGTCGCGGCGGCATGCAGCTTATCACGATGCTCGATCAGGGACCGGCTGGAATTCAAGCCATCCATGACGCCATCGACAGCACCGGGCCGTCGCTCGACAAATATGCCGCGCAATTTCAGCAATCGGCGCAGGGTATTCAGCTTGTTGATACCGCGCATGAGAAAATGGGCGCGACGATTTATTCCGTGCTTGAACCGGCGCTGGATGGTGCGGCTATCGGCATGAAGGATTTGTACGCATCGATTGCGAACAACACCGCCGCAGGTGCGCCATTCAATGAACTTCTGAAAATCATGGGCGATATTATAACGGGCATCACGGCAACCGTTATCACGCTGGCCACGGCCTTCGAAGGCTTGATGGACATGATCGGCACCTTTGCGAAAGCCGCTGTTGATTTGATGGACGGGGCAGCGGAAGCTATCGGCGATGCTTGGAAAAATCTCACGACAGGAATCGGCGATGCTTTAAGTGGCAACGCCTCTGGCGCAATCAAATCATTCTCGAAAATAGCCGATGAAAGCGCGACTGATTTCAGCACAGCATGGACAAAAGCACAGGCCGACATAGAGCAAGGCTTTGAGAAATCCGGTGCCGCTGGCAATCAGTGGGTAAAGACCATGAAGGACATGATGGACGTGTCCAATGGCGAAAAGAGCGCGGGGACTGGCATCGGCGGCGGGAGTAAGGGAACGGGTCAGATCGCGGCCCCAGCGCCTCCCAAAGGAACGGCAGACAAGGAAGTCACGCAGGATTCATCCAAAGACCGCGAGCTGTACGCATCGAATTATGAAGCGAAAAAATCGAACGATGAATTGATGGTCGCAAGCGGCAAGATGTCGCATAGCGAAGAATTGTCCGATCTACAGGCCGCTCTCACGCATCAACAGGCGCTCACCGATGCATCGTTCGATAATGATGCCGCGCAATACGAAAAAGACGAAATCGGATATTCGGATTTGATGACGCAGAAGGCCATCGCCGACAATAAATTCGCCGATAAGCATAACAAGTTGACGGAAGAATCTCTCAAAGAAGATGACAAGGCGTGGAAGTCGGCGGCGGATACCGTAAGCAAGAGCCTCGACACAATGGTCAATGGCGTGCTGCAGGGCACGCAAACCATGTGGCAGATGTTCGGCAAGATGCTTGGCAATCTGGTTTTGTCGATGGCTGACGCTGTTGTTAAAATGGGCGTAACATGGGCGGCGGGGCAGTTGAAAAACCTTGTCTCGACGCAAACCACGACAGCACAACAAACCGCATCAGTTACCGCAGGGCAGACCGCACAGACGGCGGCAGTCACGGCGGGACTAACAGCCCAGACTTCCGCCAAAGCCGCCGCAGCGACGACAGCCGCAACTACACAGGCCGCAGCCAGCGAAGGCGCGGTCATGAAGGATGCCGGAACAGCCGCAGCCGGTGCCTATGCCAGCGTTGCGCAAATCCCCTATGTGGGCTGGCTGCTCGCGCCCGCTGCCGCCGCTGGCGCATTTGCCGCAACAGCAGCCTTTGGCAGTTTCGATGTCGGCACCGATTATGTCCCGCAAGATATGATGGCGATGGTTCATAAGGGCGAACGTATCACGCCCGCAAGCATGAACGTCGATAACAAAGGCGCGAAGGCTTATGCGCCAAGCACCGACGAAGGCGCTTCCGGCAGCGACACGCATGTTCATTTCCACGTCAATGCGATGGATAGCGGCGATGTGCAGGGCTTTTTCAGCAAGCACGGCCCCACAATTGCCAAGACCGTTAGCGCCCAGATGCGGGCTGGCAATCTAAGACCAACGGGAGCGCATTAACATGGCACTTAAAGTTTTTGACGGCTTCGATCACTACGCCGCCGACACGGATATGTCTTCGCGCTCCGGCTTCCTGCAATGGTCGAACGCTTTGGCGGGAACATCATTCGTGACGGGGCGCAATGGCTTCGGCCTCGCGCTCTCTCTCGCCAACGCAGGCACAGGATTCTCGGCGACTTTCGGCCAGCGCGTTGCCTCGGCGTTTGTCGGCTTCGCGCTGAACATAGCAACCGGAGTCGGCGCCATATTCAACTTTGTCGATTCTCTTTCCGGCAACGCGCAGATCACCGTCGTCTTCAATTACCTGAATTTCTCCGTGAAGATTTATCGAGGCACATCCCTAAGCGGCACATTGCTTTACACATCGGCAAATAACGTCTGGGCATCCGGCGTTTACAATTACATCGAAATATGGCCGGTCATCAACGGCTCGACCGGATCAGTTACCGTCAACGTCAACGGTCAAACCATCGCCAGCGTCACGGGCGCGAACACGCAAGCCACGGCGAACGCTTCATGGGACGTGCTGACATTCACATCGCAGAACGCGGGAACATTCCTGCTTGATGATTTGTACTATGCCGACACGACAACCGGCGCTGGTACATACCCGTGCGATTCATTTCTTGGCGACAGCCGCGTTGACACGCTCTTTGCAACCGGCAACGATTCCGTGCAATGGACGCCGCTTGCCAATGCGAACTGGCAGGAAGTCGCCAGCGTGCAATTTGATGGCGATGCGGCCTATAACTACACGACGACGCCGACGGATCAGGATACGTACACATTCGGCGCATTGGCGGGAACGATATCTCTGATCTATGGCTTGCAGATTACGACCGCGCAGCGCAAGGACGACAGCAGCGCACGATCAACAAAGAGCGTGGCAAAAGTCGGCGGAACGTCTTATTTCGGCGCGACGAATAGCTTGCCGAACACGACCTATACCTATTTTACCGATCTTTGGATTTTGAACCCGAACACAACCGCCAACTGGACAAGTTCCGATGTCAACGGCGCGACATACGGCATAAACTGCGTGGCGTAAGATGGCTGATCGCATTAGCCAAATCGTCCCTGAGTCGCTCCTCACCGGCACGCCGAAAGCGAGAATTTCCCAGATTGCCCCTGAGTCGCTTTTAACCGGCACACCAAAAGCTCGCCTATCACAAGAGGTCATCGAGTCCTTTCTTACCGCAACGCCGAAAGCTCGCGTCTCGCAAGTCTGCATTGAGGTTCTTGTCCCGAATACAGCAGCGCCCGCAAGCGCCATAATCTCACAAGTTGCCATCGAAACCGCACTCATCAGCCATTCTTTTGCGCGTCTCTGCCAGATCGTGATAGAGTGCCTCGTCCCCAATATCGAGGTCACTATGCCGCCAGTCTATCCAACGCTCCCCGGCCTCGGCTTTTCGGTTCTCTGGGAACCGCAATTTTCGAACATGCCTACAGCGAAATCAGCTTCGGGCGCGGAACTTGACCTCGCGCTGGCCGCCAACCCGCTGCACATGTTCACGCTGACTTACAATTTCCTTCGCGACCGCTTAGGTAATCTCGAATTCAAGACGCTGATGGGCTTCTTTCTTGCGCTCAATGGCAATGTCGGTCGCTTCCTGTTCAAGAATCCCGATGATTGCAGCGTCACGCAGCAGGCCATCGGCACCACAGATGGCGTTGCGCACACTTGGCAGCTTGTCAGAACCTTCGGCGATGCGAATAATTCCGGCACCGAGCCGGTCGGCTATGTCGATTTGACGCAGCCGTTTAATGTCTATTTCGATGGCATCCTGCAAACGCCAGACACATATACCGTCGCGCAGACCGCGCCGGTTAATCAAGAGTTGGTTTTCGTCGGGACACCGGCAGCCGGACACGTCATCACCGTGGACATGACATATTTTTATTACTGCAAGTTCTCAACTGCAAATCTAAGCTTTGAAAAGTTCATGCATCAACTTTGGTCTGTGAAAAAAGTCGAAATCCAAAGCAACCGAGCAGGCACATAATGCGCACCTGTTCCGGCGCTCTCGCTCTCGTCCTAGCCGCTGGCGGCGTTGAATTGTTTTCCGCTGACCTTTTCGCCGTCACGTTGCAGGACGGCACAAATTATTACTGGACAAGCTTCGACACCAATCTTGTCTGGGACGGCAATACCTACATATCGCAATCGCCTTGGCTCGAACGCACGCAATGGAACGTCGATAATAAAATGACGGTGCCGGAACTTGCCGTCACATTGAGCGCCCTGAACACATCATTTGCTGGCGGCGCGGATATCAAAGCGCAGATCACGAACGGTCTTTTCGACGGCGCGACGATGACGCTTTACCGCGTGTTCATGCCGACCCCCGGCGACACTGGCGCATTGGGAACCGTGCTGCTTTTCAATGGCTATTTTTCTGATATCGAAATGGACGGCATCACCGCCAAGATCAAGGTCAAGGGCATCACCAACAAGCTCGACATCAACGCGCCGCAGCATGTCTATCAAGCTGGCTGCATTCATTCTTTTTGCGATATCGGTTGCACGCTTACGGCGGCGACCTTCACCACGTCCTACACTATGGGAAGTTCGCCAACACCAACGCGCACATTTATCCCGTGGGCGTCCGCGCCCGCGCATCCTGAGTATTATATTCTGGGTACGTTGACTTTCACATCCGGCGTCTCTTCCGGCCAGTCGCGCACGATCCAGTTTGCGGATTCCACCGGCATCACGCTTTCATATCCGCTTTACGAGCAGCCAACGGCGGGCGATACATTTGATGCGTTCCAAGGCTGCGACAAGACGCAAACGACCTGCACGCGCTATAGCAACACGCAGCATTTTAGGGCGTTCCCCAAAGTTCCACCCATAAACACGGCTTATTAAGGAGAAAAACCATGTCCACGATCTTCATGCTTGGCGTTGCCAATCGTTCATACCAAGTTCCAAGCGGGAATGTTTACGTTGCGGATGCAAATGGCATCATCGCAAGCGTTGCAACGGTTGCCGACCAGAAATCCCTTTCCGCGCTCGGCTGCGCCACGTTGAACCCGAACCCCACAAATCAAATCGGCAAACTGCTCGCGGCAAATTTCAATGTCACGACCGACCAGCTAATCCCGATCAATAACAATGTGCGATTCCAGATCACGGCAATCCGCGTCCTCAATACGACCGTCAATGCCATGTCAACGGCAGTGGGTGGGCTTTACACAGCAGCCAGCAAAGGCGGCACGGCGGTCGTGGCGAATACGCAGGTCTATACCGGCCTCACCAATGCGGCGACGGCACTTTCCCTCACGCTTGCAGTTCCCGCGCTTGTCTGGCCTGCCGGAACGCCGTTGTATTTCTCGCTGTCAACGCCGCAAGGTGTCGCGGCGGCGGCTGACATCTACATCGATGCGGAAGTCTATCCGTGACCGACTATCAACACGCCGAAGCCATAGGCCGCATCGTCACGATCCGGTCAAAGTGGCGTCCGACCGAGACGCATGAATTCGAGACCGGAACCGATGCACGCGCACGCGCGGCTGTCATCAATGAAGCAATCACATGGCTTAAGACGCCTTTCCGCAACTGCGCCGATATCAAGGGCGAACAAGGTGGCGTCGATTGCGCCATGTTGCTTACGCGGTGTTTTGTCGATACAGGTGCGCTTCTGCCGTTCGACCCTCGTCCATATCCTCCGCAATGGCATGTCCACCACGACGAAGAGCGATTCCTAAAGCTCATAACCGAGCAGCTTGGTGCCATTGAAATTGTGGATGAATTGCCGCGCGTCGGCGACATCGCGGTTTACCATTGGGGACGCTGCTATTCTCACGGCGCGTTGATTATCAATAAGGATGAGGTTTGCCATGCCTTCTATAAAACGGGACGCTGTGTCATTATGCGCATGCAGGATACCGACCTTGCGCTGCGCGGCGCTGGCGCGAGACCTGTAAAATTCTTTCGGGTGAAACGCGATGGGTAGCTGGCTTTTCGGAAAGAAAAACACATCGAACATTCCGAATTATACCGGCCTCTCGATTCAAACTTCCGTCCTCGATACGCCGATCACGATTGCATGGGGCAAGTGCAAGCTTTCGCCCAATATCATCTGGACGAATAACTTTCAGCAGCATACCAGCGGCGGCGGCAAGGGCGGCATGGTGGGCGGCAAAGGGGCGAAGCAAACCACATACACGACCGGCATCATTATGTCGCTCTGTGAAGGCCCGATCCAAAGCATCGCGCAAGTCTGGCAGAACAACGCATCGGACAGCATCGCATCGCTTGGCCTGACGCTCTACACCGGCACGATTACGCAAACGCCGCCAGCTTTCATCATTTCGAATTACCCGACCGAAGCTTTTTCCTACCCGCAAACAGCCTATCTTTACAGCCCGTCTTACGATCTTGGAACATCGGCCAATGTGCCAATGAATTGGGTCGAGGCCGTTTGTTATTTGTCCGGCACAATGCCAGGCACAGTTGATGCGAACCCCGCCGATATCATCACCGATCTTTTGACCAGCACGCAATACGGCATGGGGCTTGTGTCGGGCGATATCGATTCCGTATCTTGGACGCAGTACAAAACCTATTGCCAAGCGCAAGGCATTTTCTTTTCGCCGGTTCTGCAGGGACAAGAGAAATGCAATCAGATCATCGACCGATGGGCAACGCTTTCGAATTCATGGATTTTCTGGTCTGGCGATGCCATCAAATTCATCCCGCTTGGCGATAGCGCGATCACGGCTAACAGCGTCACCTACACGCCAACAAATCCCGTTGTCTATAATTTGACTGTTGCAAATTTCGTCGATCTCAAATCGCCCGTCACGGTGATGCGGAAAGACCCAGCCGATGCCTTCAACCGAACTGTCATTGAGATTAGCGACAGGACGATGCAGTACAACGCGAACCCTTGCGAATATAAAGATCAAACGCTGATAGACCTTTACGGGCTGCGCGATGCGTCCAGTTCATCGGCTTCGGATATTTGCGATCATGTTGTCGGCATGACGGTCGTGGCTCTTATCGGCAAGCGCACGGCCTATGTGCGCAACACCTACAAATTCAAGCTTTCCTATCAATATGTGCTGCTCGAACCCGGCGATATCGTCACGTTGACCGACCCGAACAATGCGGCGATCAATCTTCTGCCTGTGCGCATCCAAACGGTGCAGGAAAATTCGGACGACACGCTTTCATTTGTCGCGGAAGAATTCACGGGCGTTGTCGGCAGCATCTATGCTTCGGCTCCCGCCACATCGACGCCAACGGTCAATAATCAGTTGATATCGCCCGGCGATGTAAACCCGCCCGCCGTCATCGAACCGGCATCATCCCTTACGAATGGCGTGGCTCAGGTCTGGATCGCGGCATCTGGCGGTGCGAATTGGGGCGGCGCTTATTGCTATATGAGCTTGGACGGCGGCACGACCTACGTTTTCGCTGGCCAAATCACGGCACGCGCAAAGCAGGGCGTCCTAACGGCTAACCTTGCCAGCCATAGCAGCCCCGATACCGTCAACACGCTTTCCATCGATTGCACAGAAAGCATCGGCATCATACAGCCCGCAACAAATGCCGACGCGACGGCATTGCGCACGCTCTCGCTCGTTGTCCCGCAACCTATCGCCAATGCCATCCAGACGACCGGCGAATTGCTGGCCTATGGCGATGTAACCACGACAGGCACCTACACCGATGATCTAACTTATCTTGTGCGCGGCGCTTATGGCACGGCACCGGAAGCCCATTCGACCGGCGATCAATTCACGTTGCTTGATTTGACCGGCGCGTCCGGCACGACGATCATCTACAATCTGCCCGCCGAATATGTCGGCCAGACGCTTTATCTGAAATTCATTTCGTACAATCTTTTCGGTCTGGCAACGCAGGAACTTTCCGGCGTCACAGCCTATTCATATACGCCAATCGGGTCTGGTTTCGGCAGCGGCGCGGGTGGTATTCCGGCTGTGCCGACAGGGCTAACCTCGACGGCTGGCAACGGGCAGAATGTCCTTACATGGTCGCCAAATGGCGCAACCGATAATGTGGAATCCTACACGCTTTATGCCGCAGCAGGATCATCGCAACCTTTCAGCAGCGCGGTAGCGATCTACACCGGCCTCTCCACGACATTCGCGCATTCTGGCATTGGGAATTCTGCGGCCTACACTTATTTTCTTGTGGCCACAAATGCGATTGGAAGTTCAACGCACACATCGGGCGTTAATGGCACATCGAATGCAGCCGGTTTCGTGACGGCCTTGACGGGTTTAAGCGATGTGAATGTCACGGAGGGCATGGCAATCGACGGCTTTTTGCTCGATTATAATTATGGGACAAGCAAATGGATTGCACTCGCCAAGGCTTACGACGTCGCGGTCAATTATGTGGGCGTGACGGTCAATGCGGAAATCACGCGCATCAACATTGTGCGCCCCGTGACGCTACCGGCCAGCTTGACGGGCAGCTATGCGACGGCGGGGACGGCGGCGACAGCATCAACGGTGTTCACGCTGAAACAAAACACGACGACAATCGGAACGATCACGTTCGCCATATCGGGAACAACGGGAACATTCAGCTTCACCGGCGCGGTAACTTTCTCGGCTGGCGATGTTTTTGAAATAGTTGCGCCCGCAACGGCTGATGCTACGCTTGCCGATATCGCATTCACCTTCAAAGGCACTTGGTAATGACTTCGCCATCAGTTGATTCGTCCGGCGCTGGCACACGAAACAACTGGTCATCGAGCAGCAGCAGTACCGTCACAGTTAGCACATCCACAAGCAACGGCCTTTGCGTTCTGGTCATCGGTTATGAAACGCCCGGCGCAACGCAGCCGCATGTAACCAGTGTTACATCATCACATCTGACTTTCACGAAATACGCCAATTATGCGCCCGGCTCGACCAACAAGGTGGCCGTCGAAATCTGGACGGCACCGATCAGCGGAACACTTAGCAGCGAAGTGATTACCGTCAACACAAGCGTTAATGTCGATGACGGCTGCATCATCGGATTCGGCGTCAATGGTTGCTACAGCAACGCCGCGCCCTTTGATAATAACATCGGCCTTCCTGCCACGAATTACGGCATCGGAAACCCGATTGTTACTTACAGCACGAGCCAAGCCGATGATCTTTTGCTTTTCACGCAATGCGGCGATAAGGCCACTTCTGGCGGTTCAAATCCGGTCGGCTGGACAACCGTTGCAACTGCCTCAAATTCCGGTGCCGCGCTCTTTTGCGGCCTTGGCGTTTTCGTTAAGAGCGTGTCATCGGCTCAAATCATTCAGGCTGTGACAAATCCAACGGGGGCGATAAATTCCGATTCGGTGGCGTTGGTAACGGCTTTCACGGCGGATAATGCAACGCTTGCGAAGGCACGCCGGATGGTCATGATTTTGGATTAACAAGACCACCTAGAAATCTCCGGCTGTTTCTGATACCTTCACGGCAGAAACAAAGGAGCATCTCATGCGTACACCGTTTACCATCATCGTTCTCGCGCTCTTGCTTTTCGTTTCACCGGCTGGCGCGACGCCGAAAGCTCCCCTATCTTCCGTTCAAACCATAGACATAACCGGCTCGGTAACGACTGGCGCAGTTGTCATTTTGACAAAAGATTTGGCGCGGCAGTTTCTTCAAATTCAGAATGTCACGCAAGGAACGAATAATCTGGCTTGCACGACAGACGGATCGACGCCAGCAATCGGCGGTCATGGCGTACAGCTTGCGGGCGTGGCAAGCGGCGCTGGCGGCGCAGTTCTTTATGATGTGAATGTTCCGCTCGGCGCAGTGACTTGCATCGGCAGCGCATCAAGCACGCTTTATACGATCAGCTACACGCCATAAGGAGCTTCCCATGAAGCGTCTCTTTCTCGCCGCCTTATTTCTTATCGCTTCGTTGGATGGCGCACAGGCTGGCTATATCAATCCATCGGGCGGCGGTGGCGGCGGTGGCGGCAGTGCCGGAACAGTTACCAGCGTCACATTCACTGGCGATGGCACAATTTTAAGCTCCACGCCATCGAGTGCCGTGACCGCAGCAGGAACATTAACGGCGGCGCTGGCTAACCAGACAGCAAACACCGTTTTAGGCGCACTCACAGCGACGACCCCTAGCGACCTAGCACTGCCATCTTGCAGCACTGCCGGAAGCGCCCTTAAATACACCACAGGCACTGGCTTCGCTTGCAACACTTCAATCACAGCGGCAGCGGTTCCTTGGAGCGGCATCACATCCACCCCGACGACATTAACCGGCTATGGCATCACCAGCCCGTTGCCTGTGGCGCAGGGTGGAACGGCAGCATCATCAGCCAGCATCACCGCATTCAACAACATCACAGGGCTTTCGGCGGCGGGAACAACTGGAACGACATCAACGAATTTGGTGTTTTCGGCATCACCTCATTTAACAGGCAGCGTTGGCGTTGGTACAGCGAGTCCTACGGCACCGCTGGATGTTGAAACAGTATCCGCCGCGAATCCTAGCCTGACATCGAATAAAAGCATATTTTCAGCGGAAATAGGCGGGTCGGAATACCTAGAATTGGGTATTTCGGCAAACAGCCCCTATGGTGCATGGATACAAAATACCGATAATGGCGGCGGTGCATTTCCATTAAATCTAAACCCACTTGGCGGGAATGTCGGTGTCGGCACGGCGAATCCCCTAGCGTTATTTGATGTTAACGGCGTCGCGGCGCATGGCGATGGCACGGTATCAGCGCCCGGCGTCACCTTCCGTTCCGATCTTTCGACGGGCATGTATCGCATCGGAACAGACGACATTGCTCTTGCAACGAATGGCGCAAAGGGCTTGGAGATTAACGCAAGCCAGCAAGTCGTCATGCCAAACAATGTCGGCATTGGCACGACTGTACCGCTGCAACCGCTTCATGTTGTCGGCCACACTCTTATTGAAGGCGTGACATCAACGGGCGCAACCGGCACAGGAAATTTGGTTTATTCCAGTTCGCCGACGCTCGTAACGCCCGCACTCGGAACGCCAGCATCGGGCGTGTTGACCAACACGACCGGCATCGGCACATCGAATATGACGGCGGTTACTGGAACGCCAAGCTCGACGACATATTTGCGCGGCGATAATTCGTGGGCGACGGCTGGCGGTAGCGGAACTGCACCGACGATTTCATATCAAACTTCGGATATGACAGCTACATCTAACACGACATTGGCAAACACGGGCATATCAGGAAGCCTGACAACAGGCCATGCATATTATATAGAAATGTCTTTCTTCCCATCCAATGCGGCGGGCGGTGCTAAAATAGACTTTGGCGGCGGAAGCGCAACTTGTAGCACAATTAATGGGTGGGGCACATTGACTACCTATGGGCAATCTCCAATTCAAATTACTAGCCTAACCACATCGATGGGCTACAACGGGTCAACTATGGGCGGGATTTCATATCTATATTGCAACTGCAATGGATCAGGCACATTTATTCCACGCTTTGCTCAGAATGCTTCGAACGGCTCTGCTTCAACCCTATTAACAGGTTCTAACATCAGGGTCTATCAACTCAACTAAGGAAAATCACATGCCAATTTCACTAAACATCACGCAGCCAACAGGCGCAGTTGCGACGTATCACGCGGTCGATACCGGATCATTTTCAACATCGAACGGCGGCTCTCTTATCGTGTCGATCGATAGCTATGTGACAACAGGTGCAGAGCCACTCGTCACGACAAAATTAGACGTCACGCCGCTGCTTGCTTCCGTTCCGCCAACACCGCCGACCGGCGCAACCGTGTTGCAGATCGTCGTCGGAATGATCGAACAATATCTTCTAACCTTGCCGCTATTCACGGGCGGCACTCAGGTTCCATGAGGGCATCAAATGATGTGTTTGCCGTGTCGCGCTCTTAACTGGCTTGGTAAATACATCTTCGGCGTTCTGCTTTGGCTGGACGAAGGTTTTAATGTTTGGATATTGCCTTGGTTCGTACTGATCGGGATGATGCCGGAAGATGGGGCGCTGGATGACGCGCATCGGACGGTTAGCCAATATCTCGGTTTCGCTGCTATTTACGGTTCGCGTTTCGCTATGGCCTCATGTCAGGTTCTAACGCTCGTATGGGGCTTGTGGATTAAGAAACGGCCATATTCACACTGCTATGATGCGATCCATGATGAAAACGGTAATTTGATTCCAGAATCAGAGAGTGAAGGATAAAAGGGAATTCATGTGCCTACGACCTCAAACAACGGAGATTGCCATGCTTACGCTTACAGATTTCGAACATTATTTATCCCGCGTCCTCGGCGGAACTGTGAAAAAGGCCGTCATTGTTGAACAAAGCGTCATTGATTTTGTGACTCCACTTGCACAGCAAATTCAAGCGCAGGCTTTGATCCTTGGCAAACAGGACTTAGCCATTGGCTTGCAGGTTCTTAAAGACGGCGTGGCGACTGGCGTTGCAGCAGGCGCGGCTGCTTTGGCGACTGGCGGCAATCCGGTTGCGGCAGCAGAAACCGCTTTTCTGACGACAGCCGCAGGCGAAGGCAAGACGGCTCTGAACAATGCCGAATCCGCAGCGATCAAGGTCGGCGTGGCGCTTGCACAGCAGACCGTCGCGGCGCTTGCACCTACACCACCAACTACATAAGCGGATTAAAGGGAGGGATTTGATATGGCCGTTCCATCAGTATCCAACACAGCCGGAAACGTCGCGGGATTGGCGGCAGTCCTAACATCGACCTCTGTGGCCTCCGCAGTTGCCGCTACAGCGCCGTTTATCTACATGTCGATGGCAACTGGCATCCCTCCCCTGATCTTTGCATCAGCGGTCCTTGGCGTTGGCAGCATGGGCGTCAATTACCTTGTGACGCACTGGGCAGAAGGCAAAGTCATCGAAAACGACTTCGATAAGTGGTGGCCGATGATTTCCGCCATGCTCTCGATCAAAAACTATGGCGTTGGCGTGATTGCGAAGAACGGCGACACAACAATTCAGCCGGTTTCGCAGGGACAAGACAACGCGAATATCAACAGGCCATAGGTAGTGTGATGGGCGAAGATGTTAAATTGGATGGACGCTGGCACCTCCACGTTGCCGTACCGCTCGGCATCATCGGGGCTATATTGTTTCAATCCGCTTGCTTCATCTGGTACGCAGCTCAACTCGACAGTAAGGTGCAGAATACCGCCTTGCAAGTTTCAGCATTAGAGATATGGAAATCTAATCAGGATGACCAGCTTGGCAAGCTCAATTCCCAACAAGCTGCGCAAGGCCAAAAGCTCGATGATTTAGTGCAGACGGTTCATCACTCCAATGATATTCTGGAGAAGTATTTTTATCGCAAATAGGAGGTTCAAATGTGGACTTGGTCAGAGATTTGCAATTTCTTCAAGCCCATCCCGATCAAGCCTGTCACGGTTCAGCCTCTTTTGCCGCAACCCGTTCCGAATACCAGCCTAACCCTCCCCCAATGCGGCATTGACCTCATCAAGCAAGTCGAAGGCTTCCGGCCTAGCGCGTATCTGGACACGCGAGGCATCCCCACGATTGGCTACGGCCACACAAAAGGCATTCGGATAGGCGACACCTGCACCTCGGCTCAGGCCGAAGCATGGCTCAAATTTGACGTTACGTGGGCATGGGAGGCTGTATGCCGCAATGTGAAAGTACCGCTTACGAGTTACCAAGGCGGCGCGTTGCTCAGTTTCGTTTTCAATCTTGGCGAACCGCAGTTCAAAGATAGCGGCGTATTGAGGGAATTGAACCTCGGCAACTACGGCCTCGTTCCATCTGAAATAGGCAAATGGGTATGGGAAACGCTGCCTGACAAGACACGCAGGATTAATCAAGGGTTGGTGAACCGAAGGAAGCTTGAGGCTGATTTGTGGAAAAACAACGATTGGAGGGTTTCTTAATGGCTACTCGCGCACCACGTCCCAAGCCTACCGAGAAGGTCGAACTGCCGCCGATCCTCAAGGAGTGGATGGATATTCGCGGCGATGCGACTTTGAAAGCCGCGCTAACCTTGGACTATCTAATGTTGGTCGAAAATGCCGCTAACGCATTCTCGAAAAAGCACAAGGTTGAGTCGCCTGTGTTTCCGGTCGAATTAGAAGTGCTGCGTGCGAGACTGACGCCCGAGTGCGGCTAATGGCAACCTGCAAACCTCCCACTTGCGACACTCTGGCTGAAACGTTCAAGGTTGCCATGCTCGCGTGCCAGCACGGACGCCACGTAACGTTCGCCAAGAGGCCGGACGGGAAACAGGTCATCCATGTGCGCGTGAACAAAACGAATGAACTGGTGGCCGTCGCTATCGAGAATAGCCGGGGTCAGCTTGAGCAAGTCCTGCGCCCTGTGCCTCGGTGAAACCCAAACCTCCAATCATCGACCCTTGGCAGACAAACGCGCTTGCATCCCTCGGTATCGCGTGGACGGTTAATTCAATGCTGATCGTTGGGAAGATATATTTTCAGGCTTGGCAGCCGATGATGGAAATGATGGCGCCGAAGCGGCCTGCGGAGAAGCCTAGCGCGAAGGCAGATCGTTTGGAATCTTAGCGATTGCGGCAAGCACTGCGGCGCGTGGCGTTGCATATCCCTTAACGTGGATATTTTCTTCTGAGGTTTTGTGTGTTTTTATAAGATTACAGCTATATCCAATTTGTTGGTATCTTCCTTCAGTTCCGCACCATCCAAACCTATACAGCTTCCACCCCTCCGGTAATAGTTCCAGAGGCAACGAATTTGGGTGATCCGGCGTAATTTCAGTCATTTGAACTCCTTATCGACAGGCGGCGTTGTGTCTCGTTCGCGGTTGGGTTAGCGTCTATTTTTCAATTCAACCAAAACCTTTAGAGCTTCTATCAAGCGCTCTGATTCTTCATCTTGTGTAATTTTTCTGGTTAATCCTGCGTTTCCTAAACTCACTGTATCAGCTAGCAACGCAAAGGGCAGTGCGATTAAATTCCCTAATTTCATGGCTTCCTCGTTTCTTCCGGCTTGCGTTTGAGTGCGCGGATGTTGTCTCTTGCTGTGCGTAAATCAGGAAAGTCTTTTTCACGTTCTTGAACAACTATTTCCACCGCTTCCTCCAACGCCTCATTCCGCTCGGCATCGAGGGCTTGCTGGATAATCGCGAGCATTTTGATACATAATATTCGCCGTGAAAAATAACTTCGCGATCTATGGCTGTGGCCAACTCTATCGCTCAGTTTGGTCATTTCATTACCCATTTCAAGAACATCGGAATGCCGACAGTAACAAACGTTGCGGTATTGACCCCGCAGCAAAACCAGAAGACCTTGTCGCGTGTGGTCATTTATCCCATCCTTTCTTTAAGTGCCCGAAATCTCTAGGCTCGGTCACAAACGAAAACGTTTTGCAGATGCCGCATTCATCATTGTGCCAAGTTGCAATGCCGCATTCTTTATTGCCCCATTTATTACCGCAGGGGGAACATATCCATTGAGGGTATGGCGTCGTTTGAATCTTATCGACATGATCGAAGCCCATGATTTCTTCGTGCTTCGCATCCGGCGCGGCGCGGGTGTTCCATTTTTTTATGGCGTTGTTTTCAAAGTCAATTATCTGTGCGCAACAAAAAATGGACATTATTTTCTCCCTGTTATACGCAGTTGTGTTTACTCTCATTTCTGCCTTTCTGCCACAAAACGGGCATGGCAGCAGTCCGGGTTGGTATTTCATTTTTCACCTAAGCGTGTGAGGATGGCTTTCCACTTTGCCAGTTTTTCATGGTCGCACTCATCGACTAAATCCGGCGGATCATTCTCAACACGCCATTGCAATCCGCTCACAGCTTCGTCCAAAGCCTCCACAAGCTCCTTCCTCTCCGTTTCCATCGCGGCCAGGGCTGATAAAGACTCATGCAAAAACACAGTGTTATTCGCACCGTAGCCGCACAGCATCATCGTGGCTCTATCAAGAGCCACCCTAATCGTCTCGGCGTGTGTCGGGGTGGGGTTGGTGGTAATTTTTGGTTTATCGGTCATACAATCCACCATATTAAAGCAGCGATATAAAATATCAGTATGATGAAGCCTCCGAACTTGAGGCCTCTCAGTGCGTTATCTATCAATGACGTTTCACAATTCGGAAGCAACGATCTTACGAACTTTTTGATGATGTTAGTCATGGCTGCAACCTCGCTTCCCTAATCTGAGGCGCGTAGCTCTTGTTATTCCGATCCAGAAAACAGGCAGCCTCGTTAAGCTCGATGCGTTTCTCATGCTGGCAAGCATAGGCGATGGCCGATGCCTCCAACATCGGCTCAATTCTTGCCGCCCAGCCTAGCGAGACCGCCACGCCCAAGGCTCCGGCGATCATGGGGAGGGAGGGTTTGTACGAGTGATGCGATTGTCCCATTGATAGGCTCCGTTTGTTAGATTTGGATCAAGCTGTTTCATCTTTCTGCACATCATCCCAGCGGTAAATCTCGCCATTCTCAAGTTCGCAATCAAAATCAATGTCTCTAAATTTCCATTCGAGTTTGATATTGCCGTAAACCTCAAGGATTGCATCAGCCCAGAGCTTGTCACCCTCAGCCCTGAGCTTGGAACCCTCAGCCCAGAGCTTGGCACCCTCAGCCCAGAGCTTGTCACCCTCAGCCCAGAGCTTGGCACCCTCAGCCCTGAGCTTGGAACCCTCAGCCCAGAGCTTTAAACGATCATTCCATTGCTTTTGTAGTTTCATCTTCATCTCCGTTTGTTAGGGGTTAGTGCGTTACTGGCCGAATGACTTGATTTATGTCAGCCCCAGCTTTCAATTCACCGACAATTTTAACTGCACGTTTTGCGCTTATCAGATCTCCGTCCGCAGTTCGTTTCCATGTCCTGCCACAAAGCTGACAAGTTCCGTCAGTGTCGCATGGCGGGTATGGTTTAGGGTGCATGGGGCAAGAAATGTCGGAAGCCATGTTAAATCCTCTTGTTAGGGGTTATCTTACGGCACATGACCGCCATTGATATTTTTTCATTTCAACAACTCCCCCAACGCCTGAAACGTGCTAACCACATTCGGCCAGACGTACATGCAAAACGCAACGCTGGCATCAATACCGAGGACGACAAACAAAGCGATGTTGATTTGCGATCCTAGCGAGATGTCAACGGGTTTCCGCTTGCGACGACTGACGAAGTTTCCGGCTTTGTCGTGCAGTCTGCCGTGCTTATCTCTTTTCATTTGTCATCCCCTATGAATGCTTCGGACATTGGTGTTGCGTTCGATATCGGCAAGATGCTTGGCACAATAATCAACATTGCCGCCCCTTGGATGCGCGTGGATGGCGCATAGGGTTCGACCGCATGGCATGGCGATAGAAGGACACGGATAGTCACAAGTGAAGTCTGCTTTGCGCCAACATGCTGCATGCGAACAGATAACGTCACATTCAGGAATGCTACTCATGGCTTATCCTTTTGTTCGTCAAAGCACGGCCAGCAAATCCAGTATTCCTTGACGACGGTCTTGATCTTGACCTCATACCGCGTCCTGTCTTTGCCGCACGCGCATTTACGCTTTGGCATTGATGCGCAGCGTGGTGATCTTGCCTTCGATGCCGCGACGCTCCTTGCGGACTTTGTTGCGCTTTTCGGTCAAGGCATCAATCTCATCGGTTAGAGATTTGTCATGCACAGCCAACGTGACGGCATGGCTTTCGAGTTCGGGGAGCGTTGTTTCTTTCTTCGGTTCGGCGGTCATGGTGTTTCCTTTTGGTTGATAAGAAGTGCGGCGATAATTGCTTGAACGGTATCGACTCTGTGGGGTCGCTGGTTCAAGTATTCTTCGCCGCACTATTCCCGTATGGCGGGAATTGGTTTAATCCTCGTCGCCGCTGGCTTCATTCGCCAACAGCGATTGTTGTGCGCGGTCGCCTTCGTAGTATTTCAGCCCTTGCTCGACGACTTCATTCACAAGATCAAGCATCTTTTCTGGCATGAATGAACCGCCGCCAGCTTTACCGGCAACCTTTTCGCGCAAGCATGGCGAATTGATGCTGAGGCCATTATTGAATTTCGCAAGCGTGACGTACATCGAAACAACGGCATTGGTGCGGTCGTCTTCCTCATGCCCGATGCTCACCGAATTGCAGCTATGCGCCGCCGTCCACTCAGACGGAAAGCCGAGCATGCCGCACATATATTTTCCGAGTTCGCCAAGTGCTTCATGAAATTCAGGATTCGCGGGCTGGTCGGATTCTAGCGTGATCTTGATGATGTCGCCGCCTTTATCCTCTTCGGCATGCACGAAGGTCTTGCCGTTTTTGCTACCGACTTTGACGATTTTCAGTTCTGATTTTGACATGGATTCCTCTAGGTTTGATTTTTACGCTGCATCGACTTCCGGCACGGCTTCTGAATTAAGATAGACGGCTGCGCCGGTTTGATCGTGCTTGGCTTCGATGGCGGCGGCGCGTTGAACGTTTAGCGGCAATTGATCGGCAAGGGCGCGGATAGCCGTTTTCTTCGCCATCTCGGAAAAGTTCGTCGTCCATGGTGATGACGTTGCATCGTATTTGTAACCCGATGAATTCTGACGCGAGGCGACAATCTCATCCATTGTCGAAACGTGAAAGGTCGATAGAGCCGAGTCCGCGTGACGTGCGATGGCGAAAGCTGCAACGACTGCGCCGCGTTGTTCGTTGCTTGCCGTTGGAGATTGTGGTGAGAAATTCAGATAGGGCGCATTGCCTTTTTCGTAGGCGAAGCGGTCATTCTCGCGGACAATCTCGCCCTCAAGCAGAAAGCGCGAATTCCACGCTAGCGTGATGTAGCCCTTATATCCGATGATGAGTTGAACCTTGCCCTTGAAAGGCACCAAGAACGCTTGCCCCGTCACGCCGTCGATTTCAAGGCCGAGGATAGCCCCTGTCATAATCGAGCGCATCAGCGAGCCGCGTTCGCAGGATAAAAGCTTTTCGTTCAGGCGGACAGCACTTTCGGCCATGCGGATGAGTTTATCGCGCGATGTGTGCGCCGGAAGGACTTTCGCGAAGCTGTCACCGTAGCGGTCAAGTTGCTGGCGGTATTCTACGATTTGTTGCTCTGACATATTTCACCTTTGCTTTTCGAATTTCCGTCTATAACTCCAAAGCTGATATGATCTAATCCACCATGTCAGGGAGAAAAAACGTTGCCAATATCTGCCGTTATTAAGCCATCTTTTTGCGTAATCTGATTTTCCATACATCGCCGTATCATCCCCCCATAATGTTTGATTTCGCCGTTTTATCAATAGCTTCCGGCATTGCATCATCACGCTTTTTTACCGTGAATCGCGTCATAATTGAAGCCTTCCTTACGATTGTCATGGCCTCGATGGCCGATTGGGTGCGCTTCAATCGGTAGTGCGTCGTCACCATTTCAGGCGCGACAAAGCCGTCGTTCGATGCGCGGGAGAAAAGCTGCGTGATGGCGGCTTTGGCGGTGTCGATTCCGTGATCGGCCATGCGCTTGTTTTCCTGCCACACATAAAGCTCATGCAGCAGATTGTTGGCGTCGGCACTCTCGGTCATATCTATCACAGGCTTCGTAGCATCTACCCGCGCTGTCATACCCATGATTTCAAGCTCAACGCTCTTGCCAAGCACATCAGGTTCATCGCGTTCGGCGATACGCTGCTTCATTTCGGCGACAAGCCGCAGGATTTCAGCCGCCATTTTCTCAACACGATCTTCGCCACGGGTGCGGACGAAGGCGAACAACTCGCCGTCGCAGAAAGCTACAACGCGGCCTTCCTGCCAGCCTGTCGCCAACAGTTGTGCCACAAGCTGCATTTCGATATGCGGCGGCATGTAATCTTCGCCGGGCGACCAACCGTGATCGCGCCAACCCCATGTCGTGACGTGCTTGATTTCAATTGCAATCGGCTTGCCTTCGCGGCTTGTGAAATTATAGTCGAGCGTGGCACCGAGAAAAGGCTGCGCGGCGCATTGGTGATATTCTTCGACCTTTGCCAAATCGAGATTATTTTCCTTCGCGTAGAATTCAGCGATAGCGGATTCCATAGCCGAGCCAACGGATACCGACCATTCGTTGACGCGCGGCGCGGGCGATGTTCCGGCTTTGACGTGATAGAGCGCATAAGCCGTCGTGTAGGGCGAGAGATTGGCGAGACCGGCGACTTCGGATGCGCCGATATGCTTGGCGCGAATATCATGCCAATGTTGCGGGCTGTTAATTTTTATAATCATTGTTGAGACTCCCGAAATCGTTTCACATGTCTGCCCTCCAAATGACTCCACATGATAAGCACAAGAAAAAATCCGGTCACAAAACCGGCAAGGAAACTGATGATGAGGGTTGTATAGAAATCGTCGGTCATCTTTTGTCCTTGTCATCGCGCTTGAATTCGCGGATCAGAGCGCGGTTCAAATCGTTCATCGTGTCGAATATAATGCGGGCAAGCGGCGACATTGGCGGGTCAACATCGTCCGTAAATGTGTCGCGAGCATTGTCGTTCGCCATTACGTTCGGGTGGATGGTTTTCATGGGCATGTTTCAAATCTTTCGCTTATTTTTGGTTCTCTCGTTTCGCCGAGGATGTATTCCACATCAACAACATCTCCGTCTTTCAATTCATTCCAGTGTTCGATGATAAATAAATGCGCCGTGCGCCATGTGCGGTCATTGTAATCGTAGGGATCGCTGAATGCTGCTTTTGCACTGCCGTCCAAGCGCGTCAGAATGATATTCGGGCTGCCATCGCAGGCGTAACCAACGCGGCGAAGAAGCCAACGCTGGGCATCAACTGCGCCGACTTCATCTGTCGGATTCATATCGACAGCCAGCGCAGGGATAAATGTCATTCTATCCCTGATCTCAAGTGTCTTGGTTCTCATGTTCGATTCCGTGTGGTTGACAAAGTGTCGTTAATAATTTACAGATAATACGGCAAAATACAAGTGTCAACAAGGAAAATACAATGGTGGAAACGTTTATTCCTAAAAGCTTCCGGCTTCCGGCTGATGTTCTGGAATCGCTTAATAGCGAAGCGAAATCGAACTTTCGCAATGACACGGCGCAACTGATTTCTATTTTGACCGAGCGTTACAAGAAAAAGCCGAAATTGCAGGACAAGCAACAGCGCGGCGCATTGCGTAAATGAAAGATGACAACGAATTTATTATCAACACACTCCGAAATGGCTGACACATGACCCGCATTCTCGCCTTGGATTGTGGGACACTTTGCGGTTTCGCGGTTTCAGACAGCCCCATATCCGGCGTCAAGGATTTGAAGCCAAGCAAAACGCAAAGGCCGGGCGTGCGCTATAAGAAACTCCGCTCATTGCTGAATAGTGTCTCTGATTTATATCCCGATCTTTCGCTTGTGGTTTATGAGGAACCAATACCGAACCACAAGGGCATGGCCGCTGCCGAACTGGCATGGGGCTATGTTGCCATCATCAAGCTATGGTGCGCGGACAAGAATTTGCCAACGCGCGGGATTCATATTTCGTCGTGGAAAAAGTTTGTCACTACCAACGGCAAGGCATCGAAAGAGGATGTTATCTATGCCGTCAAGCTTTTGGGGTTCAATCCGATTGATAATAACCACGCCGATGCGCTTGGCATTCTGGCTTATGCGATTCAGCTTGGAAAGCCGAACGGCGGATTGATTTAAGCTTCTAACAATTTTATGGCGGCATCAATCGCATCAACCAAGGCCAGTGTTTCGCGCCTATTTCTTTCATCCTCAAAGCTAAAAGCCAAGGCATGCAAAATAACGCATGATTTTTTTAAACCGAGAATGATGATATATTCTTCCATTTAGTCGCTCCCATGACGGGCGCAATCGGCGGCAAAAGCTTCGAGCGACAACCTGTTATTTTCCGCCTGTCCGCGCTGCCGGTAATCAATGATGCGCAACGCATGCCCGATCATGTCGCGCGTGTCCTTCGGAATATCGCTCATCAGCGCCGACCGTAACGCTTCTTTGATGGTCGCAACTTCATTGGGGAGGATGTTTTCGAGTTCCTGTTTCACTTTATGTCCTCCGTTTTATTTGTAGATTATGGTTGTGTCGGTGCCGTTCTTTATGGAAGCCGTTATCGGCGTTTCAAATCTTATGCTTGCCGTCATTGTTGATTTGGCTGCTTGCGCCTCGGTTATGATTGCGATGAAAAGAGTAATCGCAAGAAAGCCGACTATGCCCCATAAGATCGGATGAATGCTCATGGCGTCACATGCGCGTTGACATGAACATCATCACCGTCAACCTTCTTAACAACGGCGGCGGCGCGATCTCGCATATCGCAATCAAACAACCCGCTCGGCGCTCTGGCATACCACCGCATGATTCTAACGGCTTCCTCAAAAAGATCGTCTTGTTCGGTAAAGCTAATCATTTCTGTCTCCTTTTCAAATTAACGGGTTCTAATTTTTCACACACTTCTAAAAGTTGGATTAGTGCCATCATCGCGGCTAATGCTTGGATTGATGGCCGGATCATTATAGCGTTTCCTCGAACAATTCTGCCAATCTTGTTTTGTAATCATTCATTTCGTTTTTATATTCGTCGCTTAGTATTTGGTTTTTTAATGCAGCGGCAATCGCAGTGACTATCATGGTTTCAATGATCGCTACGGCTAATGTAGCCTTGACTGATTTCATTGCGTCACCTTCGAGGTCATGATCGCAAGATCAAGCGACAAAATGAGAATGACGGCAATGAATGCTGTTGCGAATGTGAGTTTGCCGATCATCTTACACCGCCCATTTGTTTGCGATCTTTTCAATCCGTGCGCTTAAAATATCTTTCTGAAATTCTTTTCTGGTCTTATGCATTTTATTTCTCCTTGGTCCGGTTGTTATCTTCACTTGACAAGACAAACAATAACACATTATATTGTCATTTGTCAAACAAATTATAACGAGGTATTTTATGGAAAAAAACACCGAACAAAGGATTGCTTTAAGGCTTCCATTAGCTGATTTTAATGCCCTTCTCAAGATCGCGGAGCGCGACGATTTATCATTAAGCCAGCTTGTCCGCCGCGCAATCCGTGCCTTTTTGGAGAAGAAATAATGTCTTTGTCGCCTTATGATGATTTAATTAAAATTGTATCTATTGCCGGTTCACAAAAAGCAGCATGTGCAGACCTCAAAATATCGCCACAATACATATCGTTTCTTGTTTCTCGCAAGCGCCCAATTCCCGTCAAGTTAGCCGCCAAGCTCGGATGGAAAAAAGTCACAACATGGCGGCGCATCAACCCCACAAAGGACAAACCAAATGATCCGTTTGGTTGATCTTCCAGACCGCATTCAAGACAAGATCATGCCTGAGCCAATGTCCGGTTGCTGGATTTGGATAGGCGCACGATGTAATGGGTATGGAACAAAATTTTATAGCAGCAAAACTCATTGTCCAAAGGGACACCCCTATTCAGGTGAGAATCTTTACTATTGGAGCAAGCGGCCAAACAGGCAGTGCAAAATTTGCCATGCCGCAAATCAACGTGCATATCTCATCAGAAAAACCAACCAAAAGGAGCAAGCATGTTAAGCAGAACTTTGACCCTCGCAGGACAACCCAACATCCAGATCATCCTCTATTTCGAGTCGCGCTCGAACGCGGAAAAAGCTGGAGAATATATTTCGAAAGAAAAGAATGATGACGGCTCTATTGCGTGCTCCTACAGGTTCGAGGATGATTTCAAGCAACGTGTCGATATTGGGGTCGGGGCAGTCATCCTTTCAGACCTCATCACCGACATCAATCAGATGTTCGAAGTGTCCGGCGAACTTGAGGTCGCCAAAATGAAGGGCGCGAAGCATCTTGAAAACCGTGTCGCCGCCGACCCGCTGTTGAAAGTCTGGCTTGAACAGAAGCACCGCGAGAATTCGCAGCGTCAACGCAGCAGTGTGATGATGGCCCCACCGCTTGCAGGTTGATAATGCGTCCGATTGTCATTGTAGCGCCTGATTACACCCACTCATCGAACGGCATCCGCGCCCTACATGACCTGTGCCATCAAATCAATATGATGGGCGGCACGGCGCGGATGCTGTTGCTTACCGAGGATGCGATCAAAAGCTGTGAGCCGCCGCAACAGAACCCCGACTGGAACACGCCGACCCTTGAGGAATCCGAACGGCATTTCCTTGAGGACGGTATCGTTATCTATCCCGAAGTCGTGAAGGGCAATCCCTTGAATGCCAAGCGTGTCGCGCGATGGATTGGGAACAAAGATGGCGTCTTGCGCGAAGGCGAGGGAATGGACGCCGGGCCGAATGATTTTCTGATCGCACATTCGCGTGTGCTGTGCAAAAACCCGAATTATGTGCTGTTCTATTCCTACGTTAATCCATGCTTTAACGACGACGAATCAGACCCAGAAAAGCGCGTGCTGAACGCCACCTACATCGGCAAGGGCTATCTTTATGGGCAAGTCGGCATTCTCAAAAAGACGCTCTGGATCGACCGCAAATGGCCTTGCACGCAAGAGCAGCTTGCGTTTCTTCTCAAGTATGTCGCATGTTTCTACACATGGGATTGCTGGTCACAAACCAACGTCGATGCGGTCTTGTGTGGCTGCGTGCCGTTCTTTCTCAACTATAATCCGTTCACGTCCGAAGAAATCGACAGCGCCGAGCTTGGCCGAATTCCACGCCTCGACGCCGATAACAAAGTTTTCGATCTTGATGTCTACACGCAGCAACGCGCCGACTTAATCAAACGCATCGCCGAACTACAAGCCTCATGGGACTCGCGCATCAAGGGGATGCTCGATAAACTGCAAGCGCATTTTGGAGAGTGAGATATGATGATATTCGTCGCAGTCTGGGCGGCCATTAACGTCGCCTTTGTTCTTATCCCTTGGCTCTTTACGCGAGAAAGGAAATAACATGACGCGCGAACAGGCGATTGATGCGGCAGTTAGGCGTGTTTTACCAATAGATCTTTTCCAAGGAATCGAAGGGCGGTTTGCTTTTAGAATTGATGACTATACTGCCGAAAACATCCGCGCCGAGTTCCGCAAGATATGGGCGGCGCAATGACTGAAATAAAATGGCACGAGGAAGAATGGCCGCTTGATCGCCTAAAGGCTTTCGACCGGAATCCGCGCACCATCAGCGATAAGCAAATGGCAACCCTCAAGGATGCGATTAAGCGACTCGGCTACCATCATCCGATAGCTGCGCAACCTGACGGTCTGATTATATCCGGCCATCAACGCGCCGAGGCATTGCGCGATCTTGGGCATACGACAATTCGCGTGTCCATTCCTTCGCGTCCGCTTGATGACGATGAATTTCAACAGATGTCAATTCAGTCGAACATAAACAATGGAGAATGGGACTTCGGCAAGCTGCAAACCGATTTCAAGTTCGACAAGCTGAAAGAATGGGGTATGCCCGCCGATTGGCTGGCTAAGGCAAAGCCGCCGTTTGAGGAAGAAGCCGAAGACGTGCCGGAGCCGCAAATCAAGGTCGTGTCTGCACCGCGTGATGTGTGGCTTTGTGGACAGCACCGCGTGATGTGTGGCGATTCCACGTCAGCGTCGGATGTCGAATTGTTGCTCGGTGGCGCAAAGCCGAATTTGATGGTGACTGATCCGCCTTATGGGGTGGAGTATGATCCTAACTGGCGCAACGAAGCAGATCGGGCAAATGGCAAACCCTACGGCGCTCGCGCCGTAGGTGTGGTGATGAATGATGAGAGAGCGGATTGGCGCGCTGCGTGGGCTTTGTTCAATGGAAACATTGCTTATGTTTGGCACGCAGGAGTTATGGCGGCCAATGTTGCGGATAGCTTGACTGCTTCTGGCTTTGATCTTCGTTCGCAAATCATCTGGCGTAAATCAAATTTCGCCATTGGTCGAGGCGACTATCACTGGCAGCACGAACCTTGCTGGTATGCCGTTCGAACGAAAGGCGATTGGCACGGTGACCGCAAGCAAACGACGATCTGGGATATCGATAAGCCCCAAAAATCCGAAACCGGCCACAGCACACAAAAGCCCATCGAGTGCATGCGCCGCCCGATGATAAACAATTCCGCAGAAGGCGATGCGGTTTATGACCCCTTCCTCGGCTCCGGCACAACGATGATCGCGGCGGAACAAACGAACCGTCATTGCATCGGCATGGAGATCAGTCCGGCTTACGTCGATGTGATTGTCCGGCGCTGGCAGACTTTCACCGGCAAAGCTGCTACACTCGCGTCAACCGGCGAGACGTTTGAAGCCGTTGAAAAAGCAAGAACATAGGCGATTAGAAAATGGATGACGCACCACCAGATACAGGCCGCAATCCTGACGGCACTTTTAAGGAAGGCTGGAAGGGCGGCCCCGGTCGTCCTCGCGGGCGCATGACATGGCAGGATTATGCTGACCGCATTGACTATTACATGACCGAATTTTCACGCAGCGAGATCAAAGCGATAGTGCTTGATCCTGCCGAATTTGATAAACTTGTGGTACGAGATGCTTTCATCGTTCAGACGATTGCGGAAGGATTGCAGGTAGATGGCCTTGCATCACGAGAGAAGATTCTTAGCCGCGTCATCGGCGAAGCGATTAAGCGCGGAGAAATATCCGGCGTTGATGGCGGAAAAATTGATCTAGGCAGCCTCGTCACGCTGAAAATTGATCGTGCCTGAGATTACCTACAAACGGCCTCCGCTTTATCCGAAACAGTTGGCGGCGTTCTTTCACGACAAGCGTTATGGATTGATCGAGGCCACGACAAAGGCGGGCAAGACCGTCGGCGGCATGGGCTGGCTTTTGGAGAAAGCTATCGAAGGCCGTGTCGGTCAGAACTTCTGGTGGGTAGCGCCGGTTTTCCCACAAGCTGAGATAGCCTATAGCCGCATGAAGCGCGGCATGACGCCGGGGTTTTTCGTTTACAAAAACGACACCGACAAGCGTTTGATATTGCCGAACGGCGCGGAGATTTGGTTCAAGTCGGGTGAAAAGCCGGACAATCTTTACGGCGATGATGTGTTTGCTTGCGTGATGGATGAAGCAAGCCGCATGCGCGAGGAATCCTACTACGCTGTGCGCTCGACCCTCACCGCAACTAAGGGACAGGTGCGAATAATCGGGAACGTGAAGGGACGGCACAATTGGTTTTACCGCATGTCGCGCCGCGCGGAAGGCGGCGATGCGGACATGGAATATCACAAGATCATCGCTTACGATGCCGTCGAAGCTGGCGTGTTGAGCGCGGAAGAAATCGAAGACGCCAAGCGCAATCTACCGGAACAAGTCTTCCGCGAACTGTATCTAGCCGAGCCTAGCGATGATGGCGGCAATCCGTTTGGTTATTCCGCGATTCAGAAATGCATCAAGCCGCTTTCAACCCTTGCGCCGAAATATGGCGGCATTGATCTTGCAAAGTCGAACGACTGGACGGTCATCACGCAACTCGACAGCAACGGCGATGTTTGCCGCTTTGATCGCTTTCAAAAGCCATGGATGGATACGATAGATTTTATCCTTCAAAACGTGAAGGTGCCGAGCTTCGTGGATTCAACTGGCGTTGGCGATCCAATCCTTGAGGCTTTGCAGAAAAAAGCTGGACTGATCTTTGAGGGCTATCATTTCAGCAGCACCAGTAAGCAGCAGCTTATGGAGGGTCTGGCCGTCTCAATTCAGCAGGGGAAAATAGGGTTTCCAGACGGCTTGATTCCGACCGAACTTGAGCAATTCGAGTATGAGCTGACGCGCACCGGCGTCAGATATTCGGCTCCGGCTGGACTGCATGATGATTGCGTTTGCTCACTCGCCATGGCCGAACGCCGAAGGATGCTATTGAGGCCGGGTGCCAACATCCTTGATTATCTCGATGCTGAGGCCGAAAAACAGGCCGCCAGCGCGTCCGTTGCCGCCAAGGGTAGCCAAGGTGCCAAAACCGCGCCAATCGCGTCACAGTGCGATTTTGAGGCTGGTTTCAACCGAGGCAGATGATGCGCAAATAAAACGATGCCAAATCCCTCTTTACGCAAAACGCATCGCTGAGGCCGGTTTCGCGCGGCGCAATTAAGGCAAATGCTACCAATTTTTTACGACTTCTTACACTTTATCGGTTATTGTTGGCTTATTGGAACCAACCACGGAGATTTGAAATGACCATTTTTAACCGCTTTATTAACAACCAAAACGGCGCAACGGCTATCGAATACGGTTTGATTGCTGCGCTCATTGCCGTTGTCTTAGTGGGCGTGCTTTCTTCCCTTGGCGGGAAATTAACAAGCGTCTTTACTACGGTCACAACCGCTTTATAAATTCGCCCTGGTCCGGTGATAGGGATGCCGTCCTTCGGGGCGGCATTTCCTTTTTGTGCGCAGATTTATCAACGGATATATACACAGAAAAATGTTTTGACTTAAGGCAAATCCAGTTGATTTTTTATGGAAACCTTATATGGTTAATCCGTCCGGCAAAGGACAGCGGGTTAATCGGAGTGATCGCCGACTGGCCCTTCCCCCTCAGAACGGGAGCCGCCCGCTTAATTTGCCCTTTAGTTCTGAGGTTTCCTTTGGCCGAGTTCCCAGCCCTCCCCCTATTTACCGATGCTTTTATAGCCGACACGATGCACTTAAACGCCGAAGAAACAGGCGCTTATTTGATGCTTTTGATGTTTGCTTGGCGCACCCCTGATTGCTCAATACCAAATGATGACGATTGGATTTGCCGATCATGCCGACTTCACGGCAATAAATGGAGGAAAATAAAGGCCGCAGTCTTGGCTTTTTGGAAGGAAAAAGATGGGAGGCTTTATCAGCAAAGGCTAACGAAAGAGCGAGGATATCTCGAAGAAAACTCGAAGAAAAATCGAAGTGCCGCACGCAAACGATGGGATGATTTTCATGCCAAGGCTTTGAATAATAAGGAAACACTCGATGCATACGCAATGCCAAACGCATGCGAACGCAATGCCCCCACACCCACACCCACACCCACACCTAAGAAGAAAGAACCCCCTATACCCCCCAAACTTTTCGAGTCGTTTTGGGATAATTTCCCTCGACAACGAAGGGGATCACGCGACAAAGCTTTCACCGCCTACCAAATCGCCTTAACCCGGACCACAGAGGAAAAACTCCATGCAGCCGTTATCCGATATTCTGCCTCAAGCGATGTCCAACGCGGATTCGCGAAAGGAGCCGCCGCGTGGCTTAACGACGACCGATGGGACGACGAGCCGAGCCAGCCAGCCTCGCAATCTACCGACGCGCGTAACGCCAGTCCAAAACCAACAAATTATGAACGCGCTATCCTCGCTGGCATCCGTGGTTGAAGAAAAACAGAACGGGCGATGGGGAACGGCATCGGACGGGCAATATGATTTTATTCCATCCGGTGCGCCTTCGATGGTTCCCATGCGCAAGCTTGGCGTTGCTGAATGCGCTCTTGTCGAACCGCTTTTAAGCCCGGTCTCACTCGACATCGTGCGCGTTCATCTCGGCAGACTCGCGCTGATAAAAAAAATCGGCAGCGCGTCCGAAATGACCATGCCGTCGCTGTTGAACGACATGGCTTTCGAGTTGTGCGAATTCTCAGAACTGGCCGTGTTGCTTTCGTTTCGTGAACTCAAACGCGCGGAAGGCCCGTGGTTGCCTGACCTCGGATCGATCATAAAAATCTGTGAAAAATGGCAAGCCTTCGTCGATCAGCTTTATTCTGAAAACTTCAAAAGATTGGATGCACCGAAATGACCAGAAACATTTTTGATGTCATGCGCGATGAAGATAAACTCAAAAGCGCATACAAAGCCCCTCCGAAGCGCGACCGCCGTGATTATTATTCATGCCCGCAAGAAAACCCCATCCGCCGCGTGCTGTGCGATTTTCTCATCAGCATCGGCGATCCTGATTATTTCAACGCCCGCGATTCGAATTACCAACTCGAAATGATCGCAAGCAGCAAGGGATGGAAGCGGGAAAATGAAAACGCGGCGTAAGCACATCCTCGGTAAAAAGGTTCCGAAGGGAACCAAAATAGATTTGGATTTAACGCCGCTCGAAAAGCCGAAAATTAAACTCGTTCGCCCAGTGACGAAAGCCGCCCGCGAACCATCCCACCGCAAGCAACGCTCCGACACCGGCAAAGCCCATCAACACAAAAGTCCGTACAAAAAATTGAAACTATTAGGAACCGAAAGACCGTGCATTTGCTGCCTCAACCCGTTTCTGTCCGAAGGCATCCACAACCGCCTGTGCATTTCCTGCCGCAACAAATCAGCCGATTAACGACCCCCTAGCGTAAATCCAAACCTTGTGTTAAAACTGTTTCTGTAATCGCAAACCTCCTTTGGAGATTTCCATGACCTTCAGCTTTTCGCTACTTGCTCCGAACGCCGCATCGAACGTCACGATGCAAGCTGGCCGGTCTGGAAATTCCTACACGTCCGATGCTTACGGCGTTTTGAAACTCGTCACGCCGCAGGATGCGTTTGATCTCGTAGAGGGCGGTGCGCTCAATCTCGGCCAGCAGCAGGCGGTCAATAATTTCGCTGGCACCATCGCGCCGACAGCCGCAAACGACATCACGCAGGATTATGGCGTTGGTTCGCGTTGGCTAATTCCAAGCTTGTCGAAAGAATACGTTTGCTTCGCGAACACCCTCGCAAACGCGGTATGGGTAAACCTCGCATCGGTTTAATCTTCGGAGTACCGGACGGATGTCGGTAAAATTCGTCCAGTATCCGCCAATGAAGCGCATGATCGACCGCCCGATTTTTCAGCGGCTCGGCATGGCTCTAAAATCAGCACGAACGATCATCAGCGGCATCGACCCGTCCACGCAGTATTCACCGCTGCAACCACTCGCGCCCTTCAATCCGCAAATCATCGGTCGGCAGTATGATTTCCCGATCGGCTACAACATCAATTACATCCCGCGCGGTTATCAAACCGGCCTAACGCCATTCGCCGAACTGCGCAGCCTCGCCCGCAATTGTGAAATCCTACGCCTCGGAATCGAAACATGCATCGATCAGGTTTGCACCTTCGATTGGCAATTCGCGCCGCGTGAAGAATCGAAAATGTCACCCGATGATTCGCGCGTTGCCGAAGTAACAGAGTTTTTCCGCAGCCCCGACAAGGTGCATACGTTCTCGCAATGGATTGGCGCCATCGTCGAAGAATTGCTCGTCACCGATGCCGTGTCGATCTATCGCCCGAAGACGCGCAAGGGAACGCCCTATGCGTTCGAGTTGATGGATGGCAGCACGATCTTTCCGTTGCTCGATAACGATGGTCGCCGCCCGACAGAACCCGATCCGGCCTATCAGCAAATTCTAAAAGGCACGCCGAAGACGGATTACGACACGACAGAATTGCTCTACATGCCGAAGAAAGTTCGCGTCTATACGCCGTATGGATTTCCCGCCGTAGAGCAAATCATCATGACCGCGCGGAAGGCCATCAATCGCGATCAGTACCAGTTGCTTTATTTCACCGCTGGTTCGGTTCCTGATGCCTTCGCCGAAATGCCGGTAGGCATGACGCCAGACGATATCAAATCTTTCGAAGAGCGTTTTAACAACATGCTCACCGGCAACGCGGCGCAGCGTCGGCAAGTTCCGTTCCTGCCCGCTGGCGCGAAGATCAATCAGTTGAAAGAACCGATCCTAAGCGATGCCTTCGATGAGTGGATGGCGCGGATCGTGATGTTCGCGCTTTCGTTGCCGCCGAATGCTTTTGTGAAACAGCAGAACCGCGCGACAGCCGAATCAGAAAAAGACCGCGCGTTGGAAGAGGGCCAAGCGCCGCGCTTGCAATTCATCAAGGGCTTGCTGGACACTTTGATCGCCGACTTCGGCCCCGAATATGCCGACATCGAGGCCACACCGAAGGACAATGCGAACCAAGACCCAACAGTTACCGCGAACAATTCGAAAACTTACGTCGCATCTGGAATCAAGACCATCAACGAATGCCGCGCAGACATCGGGCTTGATCCGATGGAAGGCGGCGATCAGTTGATGGCGCTGACTTCGACCGGCTATGTGCCGCTGGATAGCTTTGAACAGACACAGCAGATGCAGCAGGACAATATGGCAGCGCAGGCCGAAGCCAAGGCAACAGCCGCGCAACAGAACGGCGGCAATCATCCACCCGCCGAGAAAATCTATGGCCGGATGGGTAAGGCGGTGCGGCATGCGCCAATCCCTTTCGTCGCGGCGTCACCGAACGGGCAGAGGCAAGCCTAAGTGCCAAGATCGCGCCTATCCTCAAAAAAACGGCGCACTCGGTCGCTCTTCAAGCCAGCCAATACTTCACCAAGATGCGTAAGGGCGATGATGACGAGGATACTTTTGATGCGGCGGTCGATCTCTCAACCTTGGACTTGCTGGTCAACGCAACGCCTGATGACCTCGCAGCGGTCTTTTCAGATTCCGGCAAACAAGGCTTGATGCAGCTTAAAATCGAGCATGAACATAATCTCGTCAATCAGGTTCATCAGCAATCGCTTGATTATGCCAAAGACCGCAGCGCCGAAATGGTCGGCAAGAAATGGGTCGATGGCAAGCTGGTCGATAATCCCGATGCGCAGTGGGTCATCACCGACTCGACCCGCGACGAATTGCGCGGCTTAGTCGCGGACGTTCAAAGCGGCGACCTCAAGCTGACAGACCTGCCACAAGCGATCCGTGACGCAACGGCATTCAGCCCCGAACGCGCCAGCATGATCGCCCGCACCGAAATCATGGCGGCGAACGGGCAGGGTTCTTTGGCTAGTTTCAAGTCGGCAAGAGACATTGGTGTTAAGATCAAAAAGGCTTGGTGGCCGGATGATGAAGCGTGCGAAATCTGTCTCGGCAATGCGGACGATGGCGATATTGAAGTTGACGCTGAATTTTCAAGCGGCGACGATGCGCCGCCAGCACATCCAAATTGCGAATGTGTAATCATACCAGTCGTTAGTGACGATGCGGGAGACAGCGAAGATGACAGTGAAGCATGAGGGTCACTACCACAGCGACCTGCAAGTTATCGCCGAGAAAATCTATGAATACGCTCTGGCCATAGGCCATAAAACGCCCGAAGTTCTCTTGAACGAATATGTCAAAGATCAAATGACCATCACAGTCATCGTTTCCGATTCTTACGAGCGAAAGCTGCGCGGCGTGTCGTATGCGTCAACCGCGTTGGATGAAATCTTGATCGCTGGCTTGATGCGCTGCGATATGCTGATGGGCGAGTTTTTCACCAAACATTGATGGGGATTGAAACAAAACGGCCAGAGTGTTATTCTCTGGCCGTTAAGGGCTGTTCGAGCAGCCGCTGCAAATTTATCAGCGGGATAAGCTATGAACAAGCCCAACATTTTCTTCCGTCTCACCAAGGTTGATGTTGCCAAGCGCGAAGTCACCGGCATCGCGACGGCAGAACATCCCGATCAGACCGGCGAAATTTGCGATTACGAAACCACAAAACCATTTTACCAGAAATGGTCGGCGAACATTTCCAAGTCAACCGGCGGTAAATCGCTCGGCAACGTGCGCGAAATGCACAGCAATATCGCAGCCGGTAAAGTTATCGATCTTCAATTCGATGACGCTGAAAAGCTAATCCGCATCGTCACGAAATGCGTTGATGACAGCACATGGACGAAAATTGTCGAAGGCGTGCTAACCGGATTTTCGCAAGGCGGCGATTACGTCAAGAAATGGAAAGACGGCGAGCATACGCGCTACACCGCCGATCCTTCGGAGATTTCCTACGTTGATAATCCTTGCTTGCAAACAGCTACGTTCGAAATCGTCAAAGCCGATGGTTCAAGCGAAATGCGCAAGTTTCACACGCAGCCCGTCATCGTCCCGCCCGAACTTGAACAGGTCTGGAAAGCCAAAGACGGCAGCACATGGCGCACCAAGGCCGAGGCGCAGAAGCAAAATACGCTGATCGATGCCAAGGCTGTTGTCGCCAAGACGACCGAAGGCGTGCAGGGGCTTTTGAACGGCATCACTGATGCGCTCGACAAGCGAGATTCAACCGATGCCGAAGGAAAACCCATGAAACCGGATATTAAAAAGCTTTTGGCGAAATCCGAATCATGGGATGCCGAAACAGCCATCCAAGCGTTGCAAACCATCGAATATCTGATGAGCCGTGAGGAAGATGAAGCGGAAGACGGCGAAGACGAGGCCGGGCAGGTTGCCGATCTGAAAACCGTTATTGAGCGCCTCAAATCTTTCATCGCTTCGGAAATTATGGAAAATACCGAAGAGGAAGAACCGGAAGCCCTTGCCGCCGCCCGCGCCGCCGCCCTCAAAAAGGCGGAAGATGAAATGCCAGCCGATCACATGGAACACGTCCACGCGATCCACAAAGCCGCTTCGCACATCATGAAGAAATGCATGAAGTGCATGGGCTCGGAAGCCGAAAAGGTGTTTAAGGCATTGGCAGATGGCGAAGAAATGCACGAGCATATCGAGAGTATCCACAAGAAAGCGTCCAAGATCGCCGATCATGCCGTTGCGCTTGGTTCGAAACTTCAAACCGAAGACGATGAAAAAGACGGCAAAGATGATGACGGCGACGACGAGGACACCAAAAAATTCATGAAGATGGCCGCTGAAAACAGCGCCCTCACCAAAGCACTCACCGGCATGTCCACGCAACTCACGGAGATTCAGAAACGGCTTTCAGTCGTCGAGAATCAACCGGCTGCGCGTAAGGGCAAGCTGATGATCGTCACCAAGGGTCACGAGCGCGAAGAAGAACCGGAAAGCGCCGCCGAGACTCATTCCCCCAACCTCAGCGGGCTTTCACCGGAAGAAGCCCGCAAGTTTTATACCTAACCAAACGGAGAAAACCCATGTCACATCCAGAAAATGCTTTCCTTCAGCCCGAAGAATTGCAGAAGCGTTATGAAGCTGTCCGCGAACGTCATCGCGGCGGTCGCCTGCCTGACGGCGCAATCATGGTCGCTGGCAAAGCGATGGTTCCTTTCGCCGGTCTCGAAAAGGGCGGCAAGGCCGATCCTTCACAGCCCGTGTTGTTCAAGCCCGCGCCCGTGCAAGGCCGTTTCGGCAAATATGGCATTTCGGATTATGCCCTTGATGTCATGAAGGCATCGCTCCCAACGCGCGAAGACATGAAAAAGTCGTCGCTTTCGGTTAGCTCCGGCCTGACATGGTACGACCTGCACGTTCCCGCTTTGCACCTCATCCCTTGGTTGACGCCTATCCGCGACAAAATGCCGCGTAAGCAAATGCCAATGGGCGGCAATGCCGCTTACTGGAAGACGATCACCGCAAGCACGTTGCTTGCTGGCGGCTTCCTCGGCGTCCCTTTCATCAATGAAGGCCAACGCGCCGCGCCGTTCAGTTTCTCGGCTCCCCAGACGACTGTGCCTTTCGTGTCGATGGGTAATGACGGAAGCGTGACTTACGAAGCGGAAGAGGCATCGCAGAGCATCGAAGATGCAAACGCGCTGGCCCATTTCTTCTGCCTCGAACAGTTGATGGTGAAGGAAGAGGACGCGATCATCGGCGGCAACTATAACGTTGCTCTCGGTACGGCTTCGACCCCAACAGGCACAGGCGGCACGGACATTTACGTTGCTGTTGTCGGCCTGAGCTATGAAGGCTATCGCAATCAGGCATCGAACGCGATTGCTACCGGCGTTGTGCAGACGATGGAAATCACGACCGCCGACAACAAGACCATGTGGGTCAACGGCGGTTGCGGCATCGTATCGGCTGAATCGGCGCATCTGAATAAAGCGGATGTGGTGAGTTGGACGCCGAAGGCGGGCGAATTTGCATGGGCGGTTTATACCGGCACTGTGAATAACGTCCTCCATCTGCAAGGCTTCGTCACGGTTCCAACGCTGGCCGCAAGCCACGTATTCCTGACCACGCCAACGACAACCGGACAGCTTTCCAGTGCGCTGGCAGCTACCGATTATTCGTTCAATAACGGCACGCAAGGCGGAAACAGCGGGCAGGTCACAGGCTACAACGGCTTGCTGATGCAGAATTCGATTGCCGCAAATCTCGCGACGCCGAATGCCTACTACCTCAACCTGCTTGGCGCATACTTCACGCCATCCGGTCGGGGCAGCGTCAACGAAATCGACACGCTGTTGCTGAACTTGTGGAACAACTACAAGGTCACGGTCGATTACATCTACGTTAACGCTCAGGAACTTATGAACCTGACGACGGCGGTGTTGTCGAATGCAACCGCGCCGTTGCTGCGTTATGACCATGATGCAAGCGGCGACCATTATGAATTGGTCGCTTCCGGCACCGTGGCATTTTACTTCAATCCGTTCCTCCCCGGCGGCGGTCGTAAAATTCCGATCATTGTGCATCCTACATTGCCGCCCGGCACGATCTTGGCTTATGCCGAGTCACTGCCGCCTTACTTCAAGCAGAACAACACGCCAACGGTTGCGGAAGTTCTCTGCCGCCGCGATTACTACGCCATCGATTGGGCTCCGTTCACTCGCGAATGGCAGTTCGGCGTTTACTCAAGCAACGTGCTTGCCGTATATGCGCCTTTTTGTGTAGCGGTCCTTTCCGGTATTGGCAATGGCGTCAACGCTTAAAGGATAGTATTGAAGTATGTCAAATCCTCCGGTATGGTTCGCTTCACGCGAAACCAACCGGAGGATTCTTTATGCCCTATGTTCGCAATACTTGTTTGAAACTCATTCCTTTTGATGCGTGCGGCATTTACCGCATCACCAACAAAATCGACGGAAAATTCTATATCGGTTCTGCCGCACAGATGCGTCGGAGACTTCGTGCGCATCTCGGCTCTCTCCGGCGCGGAGATCACAAAAATCCACACTTACAACGCGCCTTCATTCGTGACGGCGAAGATTCTTTTGTGATGGACGTTCTTTTGCTTTGTGGAAAGGAGGAACTGTTGCAGCGGGAACAGGAATTTCTTGACCTCACGAAATGCCATGACGACACCATAGGCTACAATATAAGTCCGCGAGCCGACGCGGGGCCAATCAGAATTTATACTGACGAAATGCGTGCGGAAATATCCGCTCGTTTCAAAGGAAAATCAAAATCGGAAGAACATCGGAAACGAATAAGCGAAGGCCAGAAACACAGAAAACCAACTGATGAAATGCGTGCGCGCATAAGCAAGAAGCTCAAAGAGTTTTTTTCCGATCCGGCCAATCGTGAAGCACAAAGTAAACGGCAAACCGGTCTGAAGCGGCGCGGCACCCCTTGCACAGAAGAAATGAAACGCAAATTATCGGAAGCGCGCAGAGGGATAGGAAAACCGGAAACGCGCAAATATAGTGTCGATCAGATCAGGGGATGGATTGAAATGCGTGCGCGTGGTATATCTTGGTTTGCGATGTCCCTTGAAACGAAGGTAAATCCGGCTGTTATGAAAATGTCCGTTGATAGATATCTCAAGGAAAACCCCGCATGACGATCATCGTCCTGATATTTCTCGTCCTGATATGCTCTTTTTGCGCCGTGCTGAAAGAAGGCGGTTCGCTTAAAGGAAAGAAACCAACAACGAAGAAACCGACACGATGAATCTCACAACCCTCGCCAACGTCCGCTCGTGGGTCAGCTCGTCAACCGACACTGACAACAATCTGTTGATCCGTCTCATCGCCGAAGCCTCGCGCATGGCTTTGAATTACATGCAGCGCGCGGATTTGGGTCTCACGACCATTACCGAGACAATCAGTGGCAAGAACACGCCAAAACAGCCGTTGCGTTGCTGGCCGGTCATTGCCGTGAATTCTCTGTCATTGAATGGCGTCGTCATTCCGGCCAGCACCGGACCGCTGGTTTATGGCTATGCGCTTGAACAGGTCTATGGATCAAGTGCCGGAAAGCCCCAGATGCTTGGCATTGTCGGTTCGGTCTATGGTTCGGGCGGCGGCTATCCCTCGCCCTACGGTTATTATGGCCAGTCGCCGCCGATTGGGGGCGTATCCCTTGGACGCCCCTTCTCGGTCGGCGTTAACAATATACTGGTTAATTATACCTACGGCTATGCCGTCCAGAACGAGGCACAGAAGATCCCCCCCACATCAGCCTATACCATCGCCCCAAACGCGCCCTACGGCAGCCTGTCGCAGGATTTAGGGGTATCCTATGCGACTGGCGGCGCATTGACCGCCATATCGTCCGGCACGCCCACAGTCGGGCAGTATTTGCCGCCAAATCTGTCCGGCGACACGCCAACGCTGGTCTATACCTTCGCGGCGGCAGATGCGGGCAAGGGCGTGTTGCTGAATTACAACTACGTACCTTATGACATTGAACAAGCCGTCATCGAAATTGTTGCCGAGCGTTACCGCTACAAAGAGCGCATCGGGCAGTCCTCGCAAAGCCTCGGCGGCCAGACGACGACAAGCTATATGGTCAAGGATGCGCTCACGGCGGCGATCAAGGCGCGATTCGATCCGTACCGGCTTGTCTGGGCGGGTGGCTAATGCTGACAGTCGATATCGTCGGCGACAAAGAAGTTATCGCGCGTTTCAGCAGCATGACGGATCGCATTCACCAAAAATTGCTGCAATTCATCACCGGCTATTCCGCCAAGCTGCAAAATTATGTCGTTACGCAAAAGCTTTCGGGACAAGTCCTGAACCACATCAGCGGCAATCTGCAAGCCAGCATCCACAATGAGGTCGAAGATAGCGGTTCAAGCATCATCGGACGGGTTTATTCGGCAGGCTGCAATTATGCCGGGATCCATGAATTCGGTTTCACCGGCTCAGAAACCGTCAAGGAGCACATCCGAACTCATTTGTTCGGCAGGGAGGTCGCCCCGTTTACCGTGCCGAGCTTCACGCGCGAAATGCACATGCCAGAGCGGAGCTTTTTACGCTCAAGCCTCGCTGATAACCGCGATGAGATTATCGAAGGCATGAAAACAGCGGTCGCGGAGGCCGCCAAGGAATGATAAGCCCCACCCGCGAACAGGTTGCCGTCGCTCTCTTCGCCCAGCTTCAAACGGCTGGAAGTGCATTTGTAACTTATTCCCGCCGTCCGGCGCTCTGGCCGAACACGGTTGCTTTGCCCGCGCTTTATATGGGGCAAACATCCGAAGGGCTGACATATTCCGGCGATAACACCGCGCTCTATAAAAACGTGCTTTATTTCCAAATCACGATTTACATCAATGCCGGACTCGACCCAAATACGAATCCGGACACGCCCTTAAATAATCTTCTGGATGCGATTGATGCAGCTCTCGCACCCCCTCCGACAAACCCAACAGAACAAACGCTCGGCGATCTCGTTTCTTACGCGCGGCGCGAAGGCGACGTCATCCGTGCGCCGGGCTATCTCGATGGTCAAGGCGGCGCGTTCTTCAAAATAAAAGTCCTCGTTCCATAGGGTTTGTGGTATGTTCCGGCCATGAAAATCACCGCCGAATATATCCGCTCCGATTCAAGCTAACAGCACAAAGAAATACCTAGGATTGTTTGAAACAAAAGAAGCTGCTATATTCGCCTACACTGAAGCATCTAAAGAATTGCATGGGGAGTTTTCTCCTTTAAGAAGTCCACTCAACAACGGAGATTGACATGAGTATTCAGATTCAGTTTGGGGTGGGAAATCTGATTTTAACCCGTACCGATATCGCTTATGCAACGCCCGTCAAATTCGGCGTCATTCAGGATTGCGAAATCGATTTCGATTTCACCAATAAAATGCTCATCGGCCAGTTACAATTCCCCGTTGACGTTGCTCGCGGCGAAGGCAAGATCACCGGCAAAGCGAAGATCGCCAATTTCGTCGCACGCGGCGTCAATGATGCGTTCTTTGGTGGCACTCTCGGCGCTGGCACGGGCGGCATCCTTTTGACTTCGAATGAAGCGCATACCGTTGCATCGACCACGCAGCAGGTCACGAATCATGTCGGCTTCATTGCCGATCAGGGCGTCTATTATGCATCAAGCGGCAATCAGCTTGTGCAAGTCGGCCCCGGCCTTGAAGCGACGGGTTTCTACAGCGTCAACAATACGACCGGCACATACACATTCGCGGTCGCCGATGAAGTCGCGCTGGTATTCAACTACACATACCAATCCACAAGCCTCGCCAGCGAAATCAGCATCAGCAATCAGTTGATGGGTACTTCGCCCGTGTTCAGCGTGTTGCTGGCCGGTCTCTACAAGGGCAACGTGTTCAATCTCTCGCTGCCCGCCGCGATTTCAACCAAGCTGACCTTCCCGTTCAAAAACACCGATTACTCAATCAGCGATTTCGAGTTCTCGGCTTACGCGAATGCCGCTGGTCTCGTCGCTCAAATCACCACAACTCAATAAGGTTTCATCGTGGCTCAATATCAAATTGTTTTAGACGGCAAGACATACGAATTCTCAGGGCCGCTTAAATTCAAATTGATAAGCATCGTCGAACCGGCCAGCGCCCAAATCGAAAAGATGCGCCGCGAATTGAACGCATCCGGCGAACCGTTCAATAGAAAGTTCTACGATGAGCTTTCGACCATCATCGTTACAGTGTTGAACCACGTCGATCCGAAGTTCACGCGCGAGGCATTCGGCGAAATTCCCGTTACCCCCGATGACTTGCTGGCGGCATACAAGCAAATCATGATCGCGTCCGGACTCTGGAAAACACCTTCGGAGGCCGAGGGGAAAACCGCCAGCCCAAACCCCCAGAGCCCCTTGACTGGGGCTTAATCTACGCCGAACTACGTTACACGCTAGGCTATGACACCGCCGCCATCGATGATCTGATCTGGCTGGATTACATCGACCTTTACCGCTACTGGAAAAAACACCCGCCAACGCATATAGTGGCAGCAGCTTTCGCCGGTTTCAAACCTGAGCGCGAGATCGACAAGGATGCCAACCAAGACTTTGCGATTGAAGAACTGATGGCGCATTTTGGCGTAAAGATCGTCCCCAGAGAGGAATTAATCGATGTCGGATGAATCCATTGACGTAAAATTTGGCGCACAAACCGGCGAACTTGAAGCGGGCGTTGAAAAAGCAAAGGACAGCCTAGGCGAGATTGGCGGCGCAGCCGAAGGACTTATCGGCAGCCTCGGCGAACTGGCGGCGGCATTTGGCGCGGCTTTCGCCGTCGATAAGATTGAGGAATTCGCAAAAGAAATTTCCGGCATCGGTGTCACGCTTCAAAATATGTCGGCGCAAACCGGCCTTTCCACCGGCCAAGTCGAAGATTTCCAAAACACGATCAAGGTTCTCGGCGGCAGTGTGGAAGGCGCGGGCATGTCGCTGATGCGTCTTGAACGCAATATAGCCAATGCTTCGTCGAACGCAGCAGGGCCAGCCGCAGATGCTTTCCACCGCCTCGGCGTGTCGCAAGCTGACTTGCAAAAGGGCGACG
>Ga0265331_10000429_pt1 | contig 41667 bp, 41 predicted proteins | sample 41923metaG_FD_202088 | JGI IMG/M metagenome (GOLD analysis project Ga0265331, IMG submission 202088) | Rhizosphere microbial communities from Carex aquatilis grown in University of Washington, Seatle, WA, United States - 4-19-23 metaG | ecosystem: Host-associated > Plants > Roots > Rhizosphere... | reverse complement strand
CCAGCAACAGAACGCCCGAGCCATCGTCGACACAGCCATCCGGCGCCCCTCACGGCGCCGCCCGTCCCGCTGTCACGACATCGCCCCCTGCAAGGACGTCGAATCCAGATGAATAGGACGGGCTAGGGTTCGCTGCTGGGTCGAAGCGGAAGCCTGCCGCCAACAGGGCGCCGGTGATATCGTCACGGATTCGGCGTAATTCGGAACGCCGAGGGTCGCGCGCGCCGGTGATCTTCAGGTCGATGTCTTCCGACATGCGTCGGATCACGCCGTGGGCGCGGCTCAGCGACGTGCCACCCGCGAAAACGAGGACGAATGGCGACATGTCGACGGCCATAATCGCGGCAAGCGCCTTGACGACGTAAAAGTCCTTTTCGACAAGCGCGGGGCGCGGGAATCCAAAATGCTCTTGAACGGATAGGAGTTCTTGAAGAGTTGGATTATCGGTCAAGGCGCATCTCCGCATTGCCGTAGCAGAGGCGCCGTGAGAAACGACCTTTGACACGTACCGCCGGATTGACCGGGATTTGCGTCGACCGACCCTCGTTGTACGCCTGCTCGGCTTCCGTCTGTTCCCACGTCACGCCGAGTTTGGCAAGAGCCTGGCGGCTCCCACGAATCCGTCAGGGCTATAAAGCACAGGCTTGCCCGACAACAGGGATGGGATGGCACGGCAATAGACACCGTAACCGAGTCGCACAAGCCGCCCTTCCCGCACCATCTCGCGGAGCGCGCGCAGGACTTGGTCTTCGCCCCCAATGTCAGCGAATTCTCGCGGCAGAAACACGTCCTCACCCTCCCGTTGGGCGATCCGTGCTTCCATCCTGTCTCGCAAAGTCGGCTTGCGACGCATGATCCTCACCTTACAAAAACCCGACAAATTGCAAGAAAAATGTGGGATGTCAGTGTACTAGCAAATTGGCTGGCGGCTCCGTCGTTTGCGCTGGCCCAGACTGGCGATTCAGCGCCGCAATGCAGCCGCAGAGGGTGATCTGGCAGTATGCGGGCCTTTCCATCACACTCAGGCTGGTGCTCGCACCCCATAGCCACCACAAAATCTTGGATACGTACTCTTGCGCGCTTCCATTTCCGCCCTATATTGGTTGCCGTGTTCACGGGTCATCTGAGGGCATTCGCCCAAGGGGGAAGTGTGTTTCAAAGAGACGAAGAGGCGTTTCACAGCAAGGGAAGCATCTCCCAGGCGATGCAAATGCAACGGCAGGCGATGCAGGTCGCCATTAATCACCTGCAGGAAACATATTTGAAATCCATGCCTTTGGATAAGGCTGCCGAGGACATGGCCGGCAAATACGCAATTTGCATTCCAGTCCTCGACGAAGGAGCGATCCAACCCGAACGTCGGGAAGTCGATATCGACCCATCGCGGAATCGGACGCACCTTCCCTACCATTCGGGCCGCGGAGCGGTCGTCAAGGGTACGGAGATTTCAATTTCCGTCCCGTTTCAGGGAGACGCCGAAGTCTTTCGGCTTCATGCAAGCAGCTATACGATAGAAAGCCCGCAGGGAAGAATCGCCGGGTCTGCAATCGTGTTTCGAGCACAAGGAACCAATCTCGACCCGGCCCAGGTCCGGCGCCAGTTCGATGATTGGCTCGCGGCGATCAAGCGCCACCTTGCCGGAATGAGCCAGGAGCTTGGGGCGTTCAATGAAATATTGCGTGGGCAGGCCATGACCATGCTCACCGCCCGCCTCGACAAATTGAAACGTGATGACGATTTGCTCACGGGCCTTGGGTTCGGCTCATCAGGAGCGGTGTCATGAGTTCGGGTAGCGACATCACGAGGCCGGAGCCTAACGAGCACCCCCACAGCAAATTCGTGCGCGGGGCGTTGAATGCGATCAGCGGCGCCATTCCGTTCGTCGGCGGTGTCTTCTCAGCAGCGGCTGGCGCATGGTCCGAGGCCGAGCAGGAGCGCGTTAATAGCTTTCTCCGCCATTGGCTCAAAATGATCGAAGCCGAGATGGGAGAGAAGCAGCGCACAATCATCGAAATCATGCAGCGTCTCGACATGCATGACGAGGAGATATCAAAGCGAGTTTCGAGTGAGAATTATCAGTCGCTACTGCGCAAAGGGTTTCGCGATTGGGCCGGGGCGGAAAGCGAGGAAAAGCGCGTCATGATACGCAATGTCCTTTCCAACGCGGGCGCGACGGAGCTCGCGAGCGACGATATCGTTCGCCTCTTCATGGAGTGGATCAAGAAATACTCCGAACTGCATTTCGCGGTTGTCGGGGCCATCTACAATCATGCCGGCATCACCAGAGGCCAAGTTTGGGAGAAGCTTGGCCGACAGCCCGTGCGGGAAGACTCTGCCGACGCCGATCTCTTCAAGCTGCTGATACGCGATCTATCCACCGGGGGCATCATTCGTCAGCATCGAGAGGTTGATCCCTACGGTAACTATGTCAAGAAGCCCCGTCCTCGGCCCGTATCGCGGGGCTGCGTGACCGTGATGAAGTCGGCATTTGACGACGATGAAGAGTATGAACTGACCCAACTCGGGCAACAGTTTGTGCATTATGCCATGACGGACCTGCCGCTCAAGCTCGACTACCACCCGCCGGAACCTGGGGCCGAAACATCGGGGCCAGTTGACGCTGAAGTCGGGCAAACCGAGCAAGCGGCCTAATTCAAGGCGGACCGTGGCGTCCGCCTTAGCGGATAAAAGGCGGACTCCGGGGTCCGAAAAGGCGGACTCTACGGTCCCAAAAGACGGACCGCAGAGTCCCCCGAACCCTTTAATGACTCCATCTATTAACCCTTTGGCGCAAAGCACCGAAGCCCGCGCCATTGCCTGGGTCGCCGCCTTCCCGTTCCGGGAGCGGCAGGCCCTCCACAGCACCACCAAGGCGCCTGGAGGCGCCTCCTACGATCCACGAGGCACCGCCTGGAAACTTGCTGCCTGGGAAGCTGCGGGCCGGCCATGAGTGGCGCTTGTCCCATTCTTGTCCCAAGCCAATCGGGCTCTCGTGGGACCACATGAGTCCCAGAGAGCCGCTAAGTGATTGAAAAAGCTAGTTGGCGGAGGGGGAGGGATTCGAACCCTCGGTAGAGGTTTACCCTCTACGACGGTTTAGCAAACCGTTGGTTTCAGCCACTCACCCACCCCTCCGCGATGGACGGCACGGCGCCGCCCGAGGCTGGATGACCTATTTACGGGATGGCCGCTCGGCCGTCAATCATACACTGCCGCTACGTGCCGCTACGTGCCGGTTGACGACCGGGGGGCGGCTCTGGCAACAATGGACCATGACCAAGCGCATTGCGACCGTCCTGCTGCTCCTTAGCCTCCCGGTGTCGTGACCACGACGCCGGGGTGAAGCGTTTGTTCGGGCAGTAGGCTACAGGTCGGGTTCCATGGTTTCTCACCGCATCCCTTTCGTCTCCTTCGCGCTGCGACTTAGCCGCGGCCGCCGGGCCTGACGCCAGCGGCGTCCCGGCGGCCGTACGTTTGCCGCAGTTCGAACGACAGCCGAAAGGACGAAACCGATGATCGCCGCCTCGCACAAGTACCGCCCCTATCCCGCCATCCGCCTGGCCCGCCGCGCCTGGCCCGACGCCGCCATCGCCAGGCCTCCCATCTGGTGCAGCGTCGATCTGCGCGACGGCAACCAGGCGCTGATCGATCCCATGGGCACCGAGCGCAAGATGCGGCTGTGGCGCACCCTGGTGGACATGGGATTCAAGGAGATCGAGGTCGGCTTTCCCGCCGCCTCGCAGACGGATTTCGATTTCGTCCGCCATCTGATCGAGGGCGGCCACATCCCCGACGACGTCACCATCCAGATCCTCACCCAGGCGCGCGACGACCTGATTCGCCGCAGCTTCGTCGCCATCGACGGTGCCAAGCGGGCCATCGTCCACCTCTATAATTCGACATCCGAGGCGCAGCGGCGGATCGTCTTCGGCCTGGACCGCCAGGGCTGCATCGACCTGGCGCTGGGCGGCACCCGCCTGGTGCGCGAGCTGTCGGAGCGTCGGGCCGAAGGGCCGGTGGTGTTCCAGTACTCGGCGGAAAGCTTCACCGGCACCGAGCCCGATTTCGCCGTCGCCATCGTCGAGCAGGTGGCCGCCTGCTGGGGCGCCGCGCCCGAGCGGCGGATGATCTGCAACCTGCCGGCCACCGTCGAGATGTCGACCCCCAACGTCTATGCCGACATGATCGAGTGGTTCGCCGCCACCGTGACGAACCGGGACGGGCTGATCATCTCGGTGCATCCCCACAACGACCGCGGCACCGCGGTGGCCGCCGCCGAGCTGGCGGTGATGGCCGGGGCCGACCGGGTCGAGGGCACCCTGTTCGGCAACGGCGAGCGCACCGGCAACGTCGACGTCTGCACCCTGGCGCTGAACCTGTACACCCAGGGAATCGATCCCGGCCTCGACCTGTCCGACATCGACGCGGTCAAGGCGGTGGCCGAGAGCTGCACCGCCATGCCGGTGCATCCGCGCCATCCCTATGCCGGCGACCTAGTCTACACCGCCTTCTCGGGGTCGCACCAGGACGCCATCGCCAAGGGCCTCGCCGCGCGCCGCAAGGCCAACGACCCGGTGTGGGAGGTGCCCTATCTGCCCATCGACCCGGCCGATGTCGGGCGCACCTACGAGGCGGTGATCCGCATCAACAGCCAGTCGGGCAAGGGCGGGGTCGCCTTTCTGCTGGAACGCGAATACGGCCTGGTGCTGCCGCGCTCGCTGCAGGTGGAATTCGCCCGCATCGTCCAGGCCAGGGCGGATGCGGCCGGCCGCGAACTGGGCGCCGCCGAGATCATGGAGTGCTTCGCCGCCACCTATTTCACCCCCGGCCGCATCGCCGTGATCGATTACGCCAGCCGGCAGGCGGGCAAGGGCGCCCGCACCATTTCCGCCACCCTGACGGTGGACGGCCGCGAAACGGTGATCGAGGGCACCGGCAACGGTCCGGTCGACGCCTTCGTCCGGGCGCTGGCCGCCGGCCTGGGGATCGCGGTGACGGTCAAGGACTACCACGAGCATGCCGTCGGCACCGGTTCGGAGGCGCAAGCCGCCTGCTATGTGGAGATCGACACCGGCCGCGGCACCCTGCACGGCGCCGCTTGCCACCCCAGCATCACCCTGGCGGCGCTGATGGCGGTGGCCAGCGCCGTCAACCGGATGTAACCGCGGGGAGAGAGTCGGCGAGTCGCGGCAGTGGCTCGCCGAAATTATTCGTCGCGCTGCCGGCGCAGGTCCCTGAGCGGGCGGTTGATCAGCGGCACCTTGACCGCCGGCCAGTGCGCCAGCGCCGCCAGGGCGGCGGCGCCGTCGTTGCCGATGGCCACCGTGGTCGGCTGGCGGGCGTCGACGGTGATCTCGCCGACATAGGTGGCGACTCCGGCGGTGACCGTGGCTGCCAGCACGCGACCGCCGGAAGGCATGCTATTTCCGCCGCGCTCGCCGGCCTTCCAGCGCGCCTGGCGCAGCGACCAGGTTCCCGCCGGCGCTCGCCACACCAGCCAGTAATGTTGGCCCAGTTGCAAGTCCTCGGGCAGGGTGACGGCGCGCAGGTCGGCGAAGCCGCCGGGGCGGGTCTCGACCAGCCAGGTGACGGCGCCTTCGAATTCGGGTGCGGGTTCGGACCTTACGGTGACGCCCAGGACCAGCAGGCCGCCGGAATCCTGCGGGGTGAAGGCTTCGTCGGGGGCCAGGGCGCAGAACTCGCACGGATCCGAATCGAACCAGTCGGGCCAGCCCAGCCAGTTCCACAAACTGCAGCCGCCCAGCGACAACATCAGGCACAGGCTGAAAACGACACGCAAGTCCTGCTCCGAAGGTAACGATTTGTAACAGGGCGCGGCACTGTAGCGGACTTGCCGCGGGATCGCTAGGATGAGACATTCATCGCCCGGGGGAAAGCATGCCGAGGTGGACGGTCATCATAGCGGTCGCGGCAGGGACGGCCGCGCTTGCGGCCTGTACCGAGTGGGGCGCCGGGCCGACCTTGACCGGCGGCACCCAGAACAACGTGTCGGTGCGCTACGACGCCACCGAGGTCGACCCGAAGGACGCCGAGGACGTCGCCCGCACCTGGTGCCGGTGGTATGGGCGCGAGGCCCGGCTGCGCAGCCGCTTCGCCCTCCGGCCGCAGATGACCTATGCCGACTACAACTGCTTCGATCCCGCCACCGCGGCGGCGAACGCCAAGCAGCAGCCGGCGCCGGGTGACGCCGTGCCCGTCCTGCCGCCGCCGCCGGCCGATGCCACCCCGTCGCCCGCTGCCGCTCCGCCGCCGGCCGCGTCCGAGCCGGGGGCGCCCACGGCGGCGCCGCGGCCGGCCGTCGATCCGGGACCGGCGCCGGTGGTTCCTGCTCCGGCGATCACCCCGCCGCGATCGCCCGACACCGTCGACTAGGCAATCGACCATGTACGTGATGGGTCTGAATTGTTCGTCGCATGATTCCGGTGCGGCGCTTCTTCATGCCGACGAGGGAAAGCTCGCCGTCGTCGCGGTCTCCGAAGCCAGGTTGAACCGCATCAAGCACAACGCGGCGTTCCCGCTGCTTTCCATCACCTATTGCCTGCAGCACTTCGGCATCGCCCTGGCCGACGTCGCCATGGTCTGCATCGACAGGCTCGATTGTTCGGAGTTGTTCCTGGGGCGGACCCGGCATATCGGCGCCGGCGAAGCCATTCCGAAAGACGCCAGGGTTTTTCGCGGCGGCCTTCGCATCAACAACGACTTTTCCGGCGACGCCAGTGGCCTGATGCGGTTCGGCGTCGACCGGGACAAGGTCAAGTGGATCGATCACATCGACGCCCATGCGGCCAGCGCCTATTACTGCTCGCCGTTCGACGAGGCGGCGGTGCTGTGCGTCGACGCCGGACTGGGCATCTACCGCGGCCGCGGCAGCGCGCTTCTGCCGATCGACCGGATGGGCTATTTCCGCGAAAGCTATCATAACGGCGCCAAGATCGATTTCGTCACCGGCCGGCTGGGCAATATCGCCTGGTTCTTCGACAATATCTGCGATGCCCTCGGCTATCATTTCTTCGCGGCCGGTAAGGTGATGGCGATTGCGGCTTACCGGAACGCCCTGGGCGGGCCGGCCACGGAGGCGATCGTTCTCAACAAAAAGGAGATTTTCGATTTCTACATGGATTACAGGCACACCTTCATTCCCGAGGCGTTCTGCCGCGATCTGGTGATCGCACAGCAGGGCGGGCGCCTCAGCCCGCAGGCCGTCGCGGTTGCCGCGCGGGCGCAGGAGATCTTCAATGAGGAAATGGTGCGCCTGGCCGGATTGGCGGCGGCGAAGACCGGATCGCGCCGGTTGTGCCTTGCCGGCGGCTCGGCGCTGTCCTGCGTCGCCAACGGCGCCATCCGGCGGGCGGGGGCGCACGACGACATCTTCATCCAGCCGGCGTCGAGCGACGAGGGCATTCCGCTGGGCTGCGCCCTTTACGGCTATCATGCGCTGGCCGGAGGAACCATCCGCCAGCCCATGACCCACGCCTATCTCGGCCGCGCCTACGATTCCGATCGGCTTGCTTCCCTGCTGCGGCAGTGGGGCTTGCGCGGGCGTCCGGTCGAGGCCGCCGAAGTGGCCCGGTTGCTGGCGGAGGGCAAGATCATCGGCCGCTGCTTCGGTGCGGCCGAATACGGTCCGCGCGCGCTGGGCAATCGAAGCATCCTGGCGGATCCCCGGCAGGCGGGCATCCGCGACAGGATCAACCGGGACGTCAAGCACCGCGAAGGGTTCCGGCCGTTCGCGCCCTCGGTGCTGGAAGGCCGCCAGGGCGAGTACTTCGTCGATTCCGGCACCTCGCCGTTCATGCTGGTCGCCACGTCCATCCGCCCGGAATGGGCCGGCCGCCTGCCCGGCATCATCCACGTCGACGGGTCCAGCCGGTTCCAGACCGTCGGCCGCGACGCCAATCCGGCCTATTGGGAGCTGATAAACGAATTCGGCCGCCTCACCGGTGTCTATTGCCTGCTGAACACCTCGTTCAACGACAACGACGAGCCCATCGTCGAGACGTACGAGGACGCCATCGTCAGCTTCGAGAAGACCAACATCGATCATCTCTACGTCGACGGCATTCTCATCGACCGGCCGCCCCAAGGCTTCCGGGAAATCAGCAAGCGCCTGCAACGGATGATCGAAGAGCGATGCCGGAACGCCTGGGAGGCGGCGGCGGCGACTCTTTGCCGGGGCTAGAGATCCGGCGGCAGCTCGCCCGCCCGTTCGCCCAGCAGCAGTTCCTCGGCGCGCCAGGGGAAGGCGCGGGCGACGGTGTGGTGGTGGGCGCGCAGGGCGGCGACCAGGGCGCCGTCGCGCCCCAGCAGGTCGTCGGCGAGGCCCACCATGCGGCTGTTGGGCCAGCTCCACGCGCGGATCGCCCGCAGATGGCCGAAGGCGTCGGCCTCGCGGCCGGGGTTGAACTGCGCCATCAGGATGGCGGCGGCGGCGGTCGAGCGCGAGATGCCCATGTGGCAATGGATCAGCAGGTGCTCGATCGGCTCGTCCCGCACCCCTGCGCCGAATTCCAGGATCGCGGTCACGTCGGCCGGCGTCGGCGGCACCATGTCCGGGGCGTCGAGGATGGTGTCGTGGAAGCGCCACACCATGCGCCGGTGCGGGCCGTAGAGGGCGAAGTCCTCGGGGTCCGGCAATTCCGGGTCGATGATGGTAAGCACATGGGTCACCCCGGCCGTGGCGTACTCGCACAGTTCCGACAGGCCGCAGATGGTGATCCGATAGGGGACGAGCATGCCAGGTGTCATCCGCGCTCGGGATTCCGACGATTATTCCTTGAACTTCTTTGCCAGCAATTCGTTCAGCATCGCCGGATTGGCCTTGCCGCCGGTGGATTTCATCACCTGGCCGACGAACCAGCCGATCAGCTTGTCCTTGCCGGCCTTGACCTCGGCCACCTTGTCGGGGTTGGCGGCGAAAACCGCCTGGATGGCCGCGTCGATGGCGCCGGTGTCGGTGACCTGCTTCAGGCCCTTCTCGGCGACCAGGACCGCCGGCGGCTTGCCGGTCTCGACCATCAGGGCGAAGACGTCCTTGGCCAGGCGGCCGGACAATGTGCCGTCGGTGATCAAATCGAGCATGGCGCCCAAATCCGCGGCCGACACCGGGGGATCCTCGACGGTCCGCCCGGTGGCGTTGAGGGCGCCGAAGAAGTCGCCGGTGACCCAGTTGGACGCCATCTTGGAATCGCGGCCCTTGGCCACCGTCTCGAAGAAGTCGGCGCTCGCCTTGTCGGCCACCAGCACCCCGGCATCGTAGGTCGACAGACCGTAATCGCGGACGAAGCGCTCCTTCTTCTCGTCGGGGAGTTCCGGCAGCGCCGCCTTGATGCGTTCGACCATGGCCGGGTCGAGGACCAGCGGCAGCAGGTCGGGATCGGGGAAATAGCGGTAGTCGTGGGCGTGCTCCTTCGAGCGCATCGAGCGGGTGACGCCCTTGGCCGAGTCGAACAGCCGGGTCTCCTGGCCGATGGTGCCGCCGGATTCGTAGACCTCGATGTGGCGCCGCGCCTCGTACTCGATGGCCTGCTGGACGAAGCGGATCGAGTTGACGTTCTTGATCTCGCAGCGGGTGCGCAGCTCGGTGGCGCCCTTGGGCCGCACCGAGACGTTGGCGTCGCAGCGCAGCGACCCTTCCTGCATGTTGCCGTCGCAGCTGCCGAGGTAGCGCATGATCGAGCGCAGCTTGGTGACGTACAGCCCGGCTTCCTCGGGCGAGGACATCTCGGGCTTGGAGACGATCTCCATCAGCGCCACGCCCGAGCGGTTGAGGTCGATGTAGCTTTTGGTCGGGTGCTGGTCGTGCATCGACTTGCCGGCGTCCTGTTCCAGGTGCAGCCGCTCGATCCCGATGGCCTTGCTGCTGCCGTCGGGCAGGTCGATGGTCAGCGTGCCGTTGCCGACGATCGGCAGCTCGTACTGGCTGATCTGGTAGCCCTGCGGCAGGTCGGCATAGAAGTAGTTCTTGCGCGCGAACACGCTGGTCAGGTTGATCGCCGCCTTCAGGCCCAGGCCGGTGCGCACCGCCTGCTCGACGCAGACGCTGTTGATCACCGGCAGCATGCCGGGCATGCCGGCGTCGACGAAACTGACCTGGGTGTTGGGCTCGGCGCCGAACAGGGTGGCGGCGCCCGAGAACAGCTTGGCGTTGGAGACGACCTGGGCGTGGACCTCGAGGCCGATGACCACTTCCCAATCGCCGCTGTCGCCGGGGAGAAGATAGGCCATGCTCACACCTCCTGCGGACGGGCGGTGAACGCCGCCGCCTTTTCCATCACCCCGGCGACGCGGAACACCGTCTCCTCGTCGAAGGGCCGGCCGATCAGCTGCAGTCCCAGCGGCAGGCCGTCGGCCGACAGCCCCGCCGGCAGGCTGAGGCCCGGCAGGCCGGCCAGGCTGGTGGGGATGGTGAAGACGTCGTTCAGCCACATGGTGACCGGGTCGTCGGTGTTCTCGCCGATGGCGAAGGCCGGCGTCGGCGCGGTCGGGGTGAGGATGACGTCGACCTTTTGGAATGCCGCGGCGAAATCGTCGGCGATCAGGCGGCGCACCTTCTGCGCCTTGGCGTAATAGGCGTCGTAATAGCCGGCCGACAGCACGTAGGTGCCGATCAGGATGCGCCGGCGCACCTCGCGCCCGAAGCCGGCGGCGCGGGTCTTCCTGTACATGTCGTCCAGCGTCTTGCCCTCGACCCTGCGGCCGAAGCGCAGGCCGTCGTAGCGCGCCAGGTTGGACGAGCACTCGGCCGGGGCGATGATGTAGTAGGTGGGCAGGGCGTGCCTGGTGGTGGGCAGGCTGATCTCCACCGGGGTGGCGCCCGCGTCCTTCAGCCATTCGACGCCCAGGTCCCACACCTTGGCGACCTCGTCGGACAGGCCCTGCGGCCGGTATTCCACCGGGATGCCGACCTTGAGGCCGCGGATGTCGCCGGAGAGCGCGCGTGCGAAGTCCGGCACCGGCATCGGCGCCGAGGTCGAGTCCTTGGGGTCGTGGCCGGCCATCGCCGACAGCAGGACGGCGCAGTCCTCGACGGTGCGGGCCATCGGCCCGGCCTGGTCGAGCGAACTGGCGAAGGCGACGATGCCCCAGCGCGAGCAGCGCCCGTAGGTCGGCTTGATTCCGGTGATGCCGCAGAAGGCGGCGGGCTGGCGGATCGAGCCGCCGGTGTCGGTGCCGGTGGCGCCCATCGCCATGCGCGCCGCCACTGCCGCCGCCGAGCCGCCGGAAGACCCGCCGGGGACCAGCTTGGCCGCCGGGTCGGACTTGCGCTTCCACGGGTTCTCCACCGGGCCGAAGGCGCTGGTGGTGTTGGACGAGCCCATGGCGAATTCGTCGAGGTTGAGCTTGCCGAGGAACACCGCGCCGGCCTTCTTCAGGTTGGCGGTGACCGTCGATTCGTATTGCGGCGTGAAGCCTTCGAGGATGCGGCTGGCGGCGGTGGTCTGCACGCCTTCGGTGCAGAACAGGTCCTTGATGCCGAGCGGGATGCCCTCCAGCGTTCCCGCCTGGCCCTTGGCGCGGCGGGCGTCGGATTCCGCGGCCTGGGCCAAGGCGAGGTCGGGGGTCTCGGTGATGAAGGCGTTGAGCCGGCGCCCCGCGTCCATGCGGGCGAGGTGAGCCCGGGTCAGGTCGACAGCGGTGAACTCGCCCTTGGCCAGCCTGGCGGCGGCCTCGGCGATGGAGAGATCGGTGAGCGCGCTCATTCGACCACCTTGGGCACGGTGAAGAAGCCTTCCGCCGCTTCCGGCGCGTTGGCGAGGATCTTGTCGGGATAGCCGCCGTCGGTGACCACGTCGTCGCGCATCGCCAGCGTCATCGCCGCGACCGAGGTCATCGGCTGCACGCCGTCGGTGTCGACCTCGGCCAATTGGGCGACGAAGGTGAGGATTTTCGACAGCTCGCCGGCGAGGTGGGGAAGCTGGTCGTCCGCCACCTCGATGCGCGCCAGTTCGGCGATGGAGCGGACTTTGGCAGTGTCCAGGGACATGGGTTCTCCGGCATCTGGCAGGACGGTGGCGGACGTTAACATCCGGCTTCGGCAAGGGCAACCCGGCTACAGAGGAATAGGAATGTGGACGCCGCAACCGCCCCGGCCGCTGCCGCCGCTGCCGCCCGAGAGATGGCAATCGGCGCAACCGGCCAGCGCCGCGGCGACGAACAGGGCGAGGGCGAAGCGGGTCATGGCTTGCATTTTGCCCCTTCGAGGCAGAGGGTGGCAACCGCCATGCCCGTCCGCGCCCTTACCGAGATGCCCGCCCTGCTCGACCGGCATGCCCGGTTGCTGGGCCTTGATTTGGGGACGAAGACCATCGGTCTGGCGCTGTCGGACGTCACCCGCACCATCGCCACCCCCTACGACACCATCCGGCGCACCAAGTTCGGCAAGGACGCCGAGATGCTGCTGGCGATCGTCGACAAGGAAGGCGTCGGCGGCCTGGTGGTCGGCCTGCCGGTGGAAATGGACGGGCGCGAGGGCCCGCGCTGCCAGTCCACCCGCGCCTTCATCGACAATCTGCTGAAGATCCGCGACCTGCCGGTGGGATTGTGGGACGAGCGCCTGTCGACCGCCGCCGTCACCCGCACCCTGCTGGAGGCCGATTCCTCGCGCGCCCGCCGCGCCGAGGTGGTCGACAAGATGGCGGCGGCGTTCATCCTCCAGGGGGCGCTGGACCGGATCGGGTGACGGCAGCCCCTATCGGGGGCCGGCGGCAAGCGGCACCAGCACCGAGAACACCGAGCCGCGGCCGACCGTCGAGCGGACTTCGACCCGATGGTCGAGCATCTGCGCCATGCGGCGCACCACCCCCAGGCCGAGGCCGGGGCCGTGGCCGAAGCGCGAGGCGTCGTGGAGGCGGGTGAAGTCGTCGAAGATGACCCCCAGCTTGTCCCCGGGGATGCCGATGCCCGTATCCGCGACCTGGATGGCCAGCTTGTCGCCGCGCCTTCGGCACCCGATCACCACGCCGCCGCTCTGGGTGTAGCGAAGGGCGTTGACCATCAGGTTGCGAATTATCCGTTCGAGCAGCACCGGGTCGCTCTGGATCCAGGCGGATGTCGGGACCATCCTGAGGCGCAGTTTGCGGCTCGCCGCCTCGGGGGCCATCTGGCCGGTCAGGGCGTCGAGCAGCCGTTGCGGCGGGAAGGCAACCACCTGGGCCTCGACCTTGCCGGATTCCAGGGTGGAGACGTCGAGCAGGGTGTTGAGAAGGGTGCCGGTGGCGTCGATCGCCTGGCGCAGCTTGTCCACCACCGGCTCGTGATCGCTGTTCTCCAGGCGCACGGCCAGCACCTCGGCGAACATCCCGGCCGCCTGCAGCGGCTGGCGCAGGTCGTGGCTGGCGGCGGCGAGGAAGCGGGTCTTGGTGTAATTGGCGCGTTGCGCCTCGTCGGCTTGGCGGCGCGCCTCCTCGGTGCGCTCCTGCACCGTCAGTTCCAGCCCGAGCATCATCGCCTGCTCGCGTTTCAGGCCGCGATAGGTAACGGTGGCGAGCGCGCCGAGAACCAGAGCGAACGCCCCCAGTCCGGCTCCGACCATGGCGGCGGTGCCGCGCCAGGCGGCAAGGGCATCGCTGACGGCGATTCCGGCGCCGACGATCACCCCCGTCGCCGGCAGGCTGCGGTAGGCGAAGATGCGCTCGATGCCGTCGAGGGGCGACCGCCCGCGCACGATCCCGATCGGCGCCCTTTGGGCCGCGTCCAGCACCGCTCCCCCGGCGACCGAGCGGCCTTCCCAGCCCTCGGGGTGCGGTTGGCGCAGGATCAGGTTCCCCGAAAGATCGACGATTACCGTGTTGCCGTGGCTGCCGAGCGCCAGCGCGTTGAAAAATCCACCGAAATAGTCGGCATCGATGGCGGCGTTGACGATGCCCTCGAAGCTTCCGTCGGCACCGTTGACGCGCCGGCTGATGGTGAAGACGGCCCGTCCGTTGGTCCTGGCGGGGATCATCGGGCCGATGAACACCTGGGCGCCGTCGCGGTGGGCGCGAAAGAACAGCCGGTCGGTCACGTCGATCGGCGGCATCGGGAAGGTGGCGCTGGTCATCACCAGATTGCCGGCGGCATCGACGATTCCCAGGTTGCCGCGCTCGGGCAATCCGGCGGCCAGGGTTACCAGGTGTCCCCAGGTATCGGCGTTCGGCGGCCGGTGCGCCAGATCAGCCGCGGCCCGTTCGATGATGAAGTCCGCGGTGCTGAAGACGCGGGTGAAGTGCTCTTCGAGCAGACGCGCCGTGTCGGCGGCGCGCTCGGACGCCCGTGCCAACGCATCGTCGCGCATCTTGACCAGTTGGATCGCCGACGCCACCGTTGCCGCCAGCGCCACCGCGGCCAACAGCAGCGCCAGGGACCTCCGCAGGCGCAAGGCCATGCTGGCGGTGGAGGCATGCAGTTCGGGCGGAAAGGTGGGGTGGTGGCTCATCGTCATTTTTGCGGCATTCTACCACAACTTATTGGGCTTGGCTGCGGGCGTTCTCCAGCGCTTCGTGGGCGGCCAGCCACTCGGCCTCGGCCTCGGCAATCGCCCGCTCGGTCTCGGACGCCTCCCGGCGCAGGCGGGTCACCGCCTCGGGCGGGCCCTGGTAGAGCGCCGGATCGGCCAATTGCGCGGCGAGCCCGGCCTTGCGCCGGTGCAACTGGTCCATCGCTCGCTCGGCCGCTTCGGCCCGGCGGCGCAGGGGCGCTTGCTGGGCGCGGGCTTCGGCGGCGGCGCGGCGTTCGTCGCGGCGCGACGGCGCTTCGGCCCCCGGCGGCCTGCCGCCCTGCCGCGCCTCGCGGGCGCGGTCGGCGAGGAAACGGCGGTAATCGGCGAGGTCGCCGTCGAACGGCGCCACCTTGCCGTCGGCGACCAGCCACAGGCGGTCGGCCACCAGTTCCACCAGCCGGGGGTCGTGGCTGACCAGCACCACCGCGCCCTCGTAGGCGTTGAGCGCCGCCACCAGCGCCTCGCGGGCGTCGATGTCGAGGTGGTTGGTGGGTTCGTCGAGGATCATCAAGTGCGGCGCGAAGCGGCTCATCAGGGCGAACAGCAGGCGGGCCTTCTCGCCGCCGGACAGGCTGGCGACCTTGACGTCGGCGCGCTCCTGCTCGAAGCCGAAGCGGCCGAGATGGGCGCGCACCTTGGAGGGCGGCGCATCCTTCAGCAGTTCGGCCATGTGGTCGAAGGCGGTGCGGTCCAGACTCAATTCCTCGGTCTGGTGCTGGGCGAAATAGCCGATCTGCAGCTTGGGCGGGCGCACCAATTTGCCGCCCATCAGGTCCAGCCGGCCCGACAGTACCTTGGCCAGGGTCGACTTGCCGTTGCCGTTGGCCCCCAGCAGGGCGATGCGGTCGTCCATGTCGATGCGCACCGACAGGCCTTCCAGCACCGCGCGGCCGTCATAGCCGGCGATGCCGTCGTCGATGGCCAGGATGGGCGGCGACAGCGGTTCGGGGTCGGGGAAGTCGAAGACGATGGAGCGTTCCTCGACCACCGGCACCACCGGGCCCAGGCGTTCGAGCATCTTGACCCGGCTTTGCGCCTGCGCCGCCTTGGTCGCCTTGGCGCGGAAGCGGTCGATGAAGGCTTGCAGCTTGCGCCGCTGCTCCAGTTGCTTGGCCTGGCCCTTGGCGGCAAGGTCGATCTTCTCGCGCCGGGTGCGCTCGAAGGTGTCGTAATTGCCCACGTAGCCGACCAGGCGGCCGTTCTCCAGGTGGACGATGCGCCCGGCCACCTCGTTCAGCAGTTCGCGGTCGTGGCTGATGACCACCATGGTCCCCGGATAGCCGGCCAGATAGGTCTGCAGCCAAAGGGTGGCCTCGAGGTCGAGGTGGTTGGTCGGTTCGTCCAGCAGCAGCAGGTCGGGCCGCGCGAACAGGGCGGCGGCCAAGGCCACCCGCATCCGCCAGCCGCCGGAGAACGACGACAGCGGGCGTGCCTGCGCCTGGGCGTCGAAGCCCAGGCCGGCGAGAATGGCGGCCGCCCGCGCCGGGGCGGAATGGGCGTCGATGGCGGTCAGGCGCTCGTGGATCTCGGCGATGCGGTGGGGATCGGCGGCGGATTCGGATTCGGCCAGCAGCGCCGCGCGCTCGCCATCGGCGGCCAGCACCCATTCGGCCAGGGTGGCGTCGCCGTCCGGTGCATCCTGCGCCACCCGGCCGATGCGGGCGCGCGGGCGGACCGCGACTTCGCCGCCGTCGGGGTGGGCCTCGCCGAGGATGAGGCGGAACAGGGTGGTCTTGCCGGCGCCGTTGCGCCCCACCAGCCCGACCTTCTGGCCGGCGGCGACGTGGATGGTGGCGCGGTCGAACAGCACCCGCCCGCCGAAGCGGAAGACCAGATCGTTGACGTGCAGCATGGCCGCGCTCTTAGCACGCCGGGGGCGGCGGGGGGAAGAGCGGTGGGGTGAAAAGAAAGTGTAAGCTTATGTGACCCCGGTCACAGACGGGCCCGGGCATCGGCGGTAGGTTGTCTGCATGCCGAGCGAATTGCTAGGCATCGAGACGGTCGGCCCGCCGCCCGCCCAAACCCAAAGGTGGGTCGGCCGCTCTCTACCATCATCCGATGCGCTCCCCTCCCGCCAAGCGGGCGCGGGGAGTTTTACCGTCGGTCGGCGACGTCGCCGCGGGCGACGGTGACCGCCTTCAGCAGCGCATAGGCCCGCATTCCGGGCGCCAGCCGCAATTGCGCCTGGGCCAGCGCGGTGATTTGCGACCAGATTACCGCGCCGCCGCAATCGAGCGTCACGTCGACCGCGTGCCCGGCGGCGGGGGTGACCGCGACCACCCGGCCGGCGAGAATGTTGCGGACGCTGACCCGGCCCGGCGGTTCGATCGCCAGGGCGACGTCGCGGGCGCGGATGCGCAAGCGCACCGAGGCGCCGGCCGGCAGGTCGAGGCGCCCGACCAGAAAGCTGCCGCCGGGGAAGGTGAGGGCGGTGATTCCGTAGGCGTCGTCGTGATGGCTGACGGTCGCCCGCACCACCGCGCCGGCCTCGCCGTGGCCGGTGAGGTGGCGCAGGTCGGTGCGCGACAGCAAGTCCTCGGTGGACCCGACCGCGGCGGCGCGGCCGTTCTCCATCAGCACCAGGGTATCGGCCAGACGCAGCACCTCGTCCATGGCGTGGCTGACGTAGAGGATGGGGATGGCGAAGCGGCGGGCCAGATCGGCGATGAACGGCAGAACCTCGGCCTTGCGCGCCGAATCCAGCGCGGCCAGCGGTTCGTCCATCAACAGAATGCGGGGCGAGGCGAGCAGCGCCCGGCCGATGGCCACCCGCTGCTTCTCGCCGCCGGACAGGCCGGCGGGGCGGCGGCCGAGCAGGTGGCCGATGCCCAGCACCTCGACGACGGCGGCGAAATCCACCGAGCGCTCGGCCGCCGGCACCCGGTTCCAGCCGAAGGCCAGGTTGGCGCGCACCGACAGATGGGGAAACAGCCGGCCGTCCTGGAAGACGTAGCCGAGGCGGCGCTTCTCGGGCGGCACGTCGATGCCCGCCTTGGAATCGAACAGCACCCGCCCGTCGACCGCGATGCGCCCGCAATCCGGGCGGGCGAGGCCGGCCACCAGGTTGACCACCGAGGTCTTGCCCGAGCCCGAGGGCCCGAACAAGGCGGTGATTCCGGGGCCCGCCGCCAGTTCCACGTCGAGGTGGAAGGCGCCCTGACGGCGGCGGACGGACAATTCCAGCATGGTCAGCCCCTCAGCCGCGCCTGGACCCGGCGGGCCAGGATTTCGGCGGCCAGCAGGGCGGCGAAGGCGACCGTCACCGAGATCGCGCACAATCTCAGCGCCGCCTCGTCGCCGCCCGGCGCCTGGGTCAGCGCGTAGAGGGCGATGGGCAGGGTGCGGGTCTCGCCGGGGATGTTGGAGACGAAGGTGATGGTGGCGCCGAATTCCGACAGCGAGCGGGCGAAGCCGAGGATGGTGCCGGTCAGCAGGCCGGGCGCCACCAACGGCAGGGTCACCGTGAAGAAGGTGCGGACCGGGCCGCAGCCCAGCGTGCGCGCCGCCTGTTCCAGGCCGCGGTCGACTCCTTCCAGCGACAGGCGGATGGCGCGCACCATCAGCGGAAACGCGATCACCGCCGAGGCGATGGCGGCGCCTTTCCAGGTGAAGCCCAGGGTGATGCCGAACCAGTCGTGCAGCAGCGACCCGATCGGTCCCTTGCGTCCCAGCACCACCAGCAGGAAATAGCCCACCACCACCGGCGGCAGCACCAGCGGCAGATGGATGATTCCGTCGACCAGCGTCTTGCCGGGGAAGTCCAGGCGGGCCAGCACCCAGGCGCACAGGATGCCGAGCGGCAGGCTGCCCGCCACCGCCCATCCCGACACCAGCAGCGACAGATGAAGGGCCTCGATCTCCAGGGGAGTCAGGATGGGCATGTCAGGTGGTGGGGAACGGGCCGGCCAACGCCCCCAACCGCTTCGTCGACACGATGCCCCTCCTGTGCAGTCCGATATGCGGTTAGGCTATATCGCGTGAGAGGGGCCTCGGCAATCACTCCACCGGGGGGCGGTGCGCTTTCTCCACCGCCTCGATCTCCGCGCGGAGATTGTCCAGGCGGCGGATGTGCTGTTCCGCCTGCTGCCAATGGCAGGCGTCGCGGCCATCGGAACAGCCGTCCTCTTCCCACAGGCGGTAGGCCTCGCGGCGGATGCGGTCTTCGCGTTCGGGATCGGGCATCGCCCCCTCCTTCTTGTGACGAGCGGATTGGATGCTATTCGATTTAAGCCATTGGACGGTGCGTAGGGCAAGCGCTGCTATGGAGGGCGTGCTATGCCATTGGTGCAAAGCGGGAGTCCGCTATCCGGCGGATGTCGTGCAGTTCTATGAAATTCGCCCTATGCGCTAGGCGATCGCGCCGAAAGAGCCTAGGATCGCGCCGTTCGCACGGTGAGAGAAGGAGTGCCGGGATGAATACGATGTCGCTTGATGCCGAACTCGAACGGGTCGGCAGGGCCCAGCACCATGATCCCTTCGCCGTCCTCGGGCGCCATCAAGTCGGCGACGAGACGGTGGTTCGCGCCTTCCTCCCCGGCGTCGCCGAGGTGGCGGTGGTCGAGGGCAATCTGGCGATGACCCGCATCCCGGACAGCGACTTCTTCGAATGGCGCGGCGACGGGACGGCGCTGCCCGCCCATTATCGGCTGGTCTGGCGCGACGGCAGCCACCACGAGCACGTCGCCCACGACCCCTACACCTACCCGCCGCAGATCGGCGATCTCGATCTCTATCTCTTCGGCGAGGGCCGCCACCTGCACGCCTACAACGTCATGGGCGCGCACGAGCACGAGGTCGACGGCGTCGCCGGAATCCTCTTCGCCACCTGGGCCCCCAATGCCGAGCGGGTCAGCGTGGTCGGCGACTTCAACCAGTGGGACGGCCGCCGCCACCCCATGCGCTCACGCGGCGGCAGCGGCGTATGGGAACTGTTCATCCCCGACCTCGAACCGGGGCATTTCTACAAGTTCGAGATCCGCAATAGCGCCACCGGCGAGGTGCTGGCCAAGGCCGATCCCTACGGCCAGCAGCACGAATTGCGGCCCCGCACCGCGTCGATCATTGCCAAGGCGGACGATTACAAATGGCTGGACGGCGGCTGGATGGAACGCCGCGCCAAGGCCGACTGGCTGCACGCCCCGATGTCGATCTACGAGGTCCATCTGGGATCGTGGATGCGCGGCAGCGAAGGCGAATTCCTCGACTACCGGACGCTTGCCCATCGCCTGGGCGACTATGTCGGCGACATGGGGTACACCCACATCGAGCTGATGCCGGTCGCCGAGCATCCCTACGATCCGTCGTGGGGCTACCAGGTCACCGGCTATTTCGCTGCCACCTCGCGCTACGGCGACCCCGACGGCTTCCGCTATTTCGTCGACCACATGCATCAACGCGGGATCGGCGTGCTGCTCGACTGGGTCCCCGCCCACTTCCCCAAGGACGCCCACGGGCTGGCCCGCTTCGACGGCAGCGCCCTGTACGAGCACGAGGATCCGCGGCTCGGCGAGCACCGCGACTGGGCGACGCTGATCTTCAACTACGGCCGCCACGAGGTGAAGAACTTCCTCATCTCCAACGCGGTCTACTGGCTGAAGGAGATGCATGTCGACGGCCTCCGGGTCGATGCGGTGGCGTCGATGCTGTACCTCGATTACTCGCGCGAGGAGGGCGACTGGCTGCCCAACCGCTACGGCGGCCGCGAGAACCTGGAAGCCCTGGATTTCCTGCGCGAACTCAATGCGGCGGTGCACGAGGAATGCCCCGGCGTGCTGATGGTGGCCGAGGAATCCACCGCGTGGCCGTCGGTCAGCCGGCCCACCTATCTGGGCGGACTGGGCTTCGACCTCAAGTGGAACATGGGCTGGATGAACGACACCCTCAGCTACATGGCCGAGGACCCGATCAATCGGCGCCACCACCACAACAAGCTGACGTTCAGCATGCTCTATGCGTTCACCGAGAATTTCGTGCTGCCGTTCTCGCACGACGAGGTGTCGCACGGTAAGGGCTCGATGCTGAACAAGATGCCGGGCGACGAATGGCAGCGCCATGCCAACCTGCGCACGCTCTACGTCTACACCTTCACCCATCCCGGCAAGAAGCTGATGTTCATGGGCACCGAGTTCGGCCAGGGGCTGGAATGGCGGAGCGATGGCGTGCTGGACTGGTACACTCTCGATTACCCGTTCCACAAGGGCATGGCGCAGCTGGTCCGCGATCTCAATCGCCTGTATCGCGGCACGCCGGCGCTGTACCGCTATGAGTTCGATTGGCACGGGTTCGAGTGGATCGATTGCGCCGACCACAACCAGTCGATCCTCAGCTTCGTTCGCAAGGGCGACGACGGCGAATTCCTGGTGGTCGTGGTCAACCTGACCCCGGTGCCGCGGCACGATTACCGTCTCGGCGTGCCGGCGCGCGGCCGCTATGTCGAGGTGCTGAACTCCGATGCCGAAGTCTACGGCGGCGGCAATTTCGGCAATGGCGGCAACGCCCTGAACACCGAGGACGTGTACTGGATGGGCCGCCCCCATTCGCTGATCATGACGGTGCCGCCGCTGGCGGGGGTGGTGCTGAAGCTGGCCCACGATTAGCCCTCGGGCGACGGCGGCAAAAGGGGCGGGGCGTCATCTCGCCCCGTCGCCGCCGTCGGCCAAGCCGCGCCCCCTTTTCTGCCGCCGTCAGTGACAAAGGCACACTGGACCGATGCGAGTCGGACATGGCCCCGGCGACGGACTGTCCGTAGCCCCGCGCCCGATGGGCGGGTTACCCTGGACGGTGGGGGGATTGGCATAAAGGGTGTTGCCATGACCGAAGGCGATATTGCGGCGGCCATTCCGGTGCTCGCACCGGCGCATGGCGACGTGCCCTTCTACAAGGAGCACGGGCTTCACCATCCGCGGGCGGTGACGGGCACCTTCAGGCGGCTGAAATGGTGGGCGACGGCGATCCTGCTGGCGTGGTGGCACCTGGCGCCGTTCCTGCGCTGGGACCGCGGGCCGGGGGTGCCGGATCAGGCGGTGCTGATCGACATGGCGGGGCGGCGCGCCTACTTCTTCGGCATCGAGATCTGGCCGCAAGAGGTCTACTACCTGACCGGCATGCTGCTGCTGGCGGGCGTCACCCTGTTCCTGATAAGCGCCCTGGCCGGCCGGGTGTGGTGCGGCTTCGGCTGCTGGCAGACGGTTTACACCGACGTGTTCGTGGCGGTCGAGCGGCTGATCATCGGCGACCGCGCGCGGCGTATGGAGTTCGACCACCAGCCCCTGTCGGTTGGCAAGGTGGCGCGGCTGGCTCTGGTCAACCTGGTCTGGCTGGCGATCTCGGCGGCCTGCGGCATTGCCTTCCTGCTGTTCTTCGGCGACGCCTTCCGGACGCTGGGCGACATCGTCTCGGGTCGGGCCGATTCGGTGACCTACACCTTCATCGCCATCGTCGGCGGATTCTGCTTCCTGCTCGCCGGCTACGCCCGTGAGCGGGTGTGCGTCTACATGTGCCCCTATGCCCGCATCCAATCGGCGATGTTCGACGAGCATTCCCTCATCGTGTCCTACGAGGCGTGGCGCGGCGAGCCGCGCGGGCATGCGGGCAAGGACCAGAATTTCTTCGGCCGCGGCCATTGCGTCGATTGCGGCGCCTGCGTGCAGAGCTGTCCCACCGGCACCGACATCCGCTTCGGCAACCAGTTGTCCTGCATCGGCTGCGCCCTGTGCATCGACGCCTGCGACACGGTAATGGACCGTTTCGGCCTGCCCAAGGGCCTGATCTCCTACGATTCCAGCGCCAACCTGGAGGCGCGCGCGCGCTGCGAGGCGACGCGCTTGCGCCTGGTGCGGCCGCGCACCGTCGTCTACGCCACGCTGCTGGCGGCGGTCGGCGGCGCCATGGTGGTGTCGCTGGCGCTGCGCGCCTCCACCGAGGCCAGCGTCCTGCACGAGCGCACGCCTTTGTTCGCCCAGTTGAAGAACGGCGATCTGCGCAACGGCTATGTCTACAAGATCCTCAACCGGACCCGCGAGGCGCACAGCTACCTGCTGAGGCTGGAGGGCATCCCCGGCGCCACCCTGGGCGTGGTCGGCGGCGAATCCGCGGTCAGCGCCGCCACCCTCAGCGCGGCGCCGGACAGCGTCGCCACCTATCGCCTCTACATCACCGCCACCGCGGGTGCGGTGCGCACGCCGGTCACCTTCGTGCTGGCGGCGCCCGACGGGCGCGAGGTCCGGACCGACACCCTGTTCGCCGGCCCGGAGGAGGGCCTACGGTGACGAAATCCCCTCTCCCGCGGGGCGGCGGGAGAGGGGCCGCATGTGCGTCTTGATCAGCGCGTAGATCGCCGGAATCACCACCAGGGTCAGCACCGTCGACGACACCATGCCGCCGACCATCGGCATGGCGATGCGGCGCATCACCTCCGAGCCGGTGCCGGTGCTCCACATGATCGGCAGCAGGCCGGCCATGATCGCCACCACCGTCATCATCTTGGGGCGCACCCGTTCCACCGCGCCCTCCATGATCGCCGCGGTGAGGTCGGCGGCGGTGAACGGCTGTCCCTCGGCCTTGCGCTTGGCGGCCAGTTCCCGGTAGGCGTGGTCGAGGTAGATCAGCATCACCACTCCGGTCTCGGCGGCGACGCCGGCCAGGGCGATGTAGCCGACCGCCACCGCCACGCTCATGTTGAAATCGAGCATCCATTGCAGCCACAGCCCGCCCACCAGGGCGAACGGCAGCGACAGCATGACGATCAGGGTCTCGGTGACGCGCTTGAAGTTGAGATACAGCAGCAGGAAGATGATCAGCACCGTCACCGGCACCACGATCTTCAGCTTCTCGATGGCGCGTTCCATGTATTCGAACTGGCCGGACCAAGTGACGAAATAGCCCGGCGGCATCTTGACGCTTTCCGCGACCGCCTTCTTGGCGTCGGCGACGTAGCCGCCGATGTCGCGGTCGCGGATGTCGACGTAGATATAGGCCGACAGCAGGGCGTTCTCGGTGCGGATGCCGGCCGGGCCGCGGGTCAGGCGCAAGGTGGCAAGTTGGCCGAGCGGGACGGGGGTTCCGTCGGCGGCATTGACCAGCACTTTCTGGGCGATGGCCTGGGGATCGCTGCGGAAATCGCGCGGATAGCGGACGTTGACGCTGAAGCGCTCGCGGCCTTCAACCGTGGTGGTCACCGATTCGCCGCCCAAGGCGGTGAGGATGACCTCCTGCAGATCGCCCACCACCATGCCGTAGCGGGCCAGCGCGGCGCGGTCGGGTTCGATCTCCAGGTAATAGCCGCCGCCGATGCGCTCGGCATAGGCCGAAGTGGTGCCCGGGACGTTGCGCACCACCGCCTCGATCCGGCGGGCCAGGCGCTCCATCTCGTCCAGGTCCTTGCCGAACACCTTGATCCCGATGGGGGTGCGGATGCCGGTCGACAGCATGTCGATGCGGGCGCGGAGCGGCATGGTCCAGGCATTGGCGATCCCCGGCATCGCCAGCGCCTTGTCCATCTCGGCCACCAGTTTGTCGTAGGTCATCCCCGGCCGCCATTCGGCTTCCGGCTTCAGGTTGATCACCGTCTCGAACATCTCGGTGGGGGCGGGGTCGGTGGCGGTGCCGGCGCGGCCGGCCTTGCCGAAGACGCTCGCCACCTCGGGGAAGCCTTTGATGATCTTGTCCTGTGTCTGCAACAGCTCGGCCGCCTTGGTGATCGACAGGCCGGGGAGCGTGGTCGGCATGTAGAGGATGGTGCCCTCGTTGAGGGTGGGCATGAACTCGGAACCCAGGTGCGACAGCGGGTACCAGGACACCGCCAGCACCGCCAGCGCCGCCGCGATGGTCGGCCCCTTGGCCCCCAGCACGAACCGGATCACCGGGCGATAGACCCAGATGAGGACGCGGTTGATCGGATTTTTCCGCTCCGGGATGATCCTGCCGCGGATGAACAACATCATCAGCACAGGGACCAGCGTCACCGAAAGCAAGGCGGCCCCGGCCATCGAGAAGGTCTTGGTGAAGGCCAGCGGCTTGAACAGCCGGCCTTCCTGCGCCTCCAGGGTGAACACCGGCAGGAACGACACGGTGATGATCAGCAGGCCGAAGAACAGGCTGGGGCCGACCTCGATCGCGGCGGCGATCAGGGCCTCGGACCGGCTTTCGCCGGGCTTGAGGCGCTCGATGTGCTTGTGGCCGTTCTCGATCATGACGATGGCGGCGTCGACCATCGCGCCGACGGCGATGGCGATTCCGCCCAGGCTCATGATGTTCGAGGTCATGCCCAGCGCCTGCATGACGATGGCCGCGATCAGCACGCCTACCGGCAGCATGATGATGGCGACCAGGGCCGAGCGGACGTGCAGCAGGAACACCATGCACACCAGGGCGACGATGGCGCTTTCCTCGATCAGGGTGTGCTTCAGGGTCGCGACCGCGCGCAGGATCAGGTCCGAACGGTCGTAGACCGCCGCGATCGACACCCCCTCGGGCAGGCCGGCGGCGACCTCCTTGATCCGCTCCTTGGTGCGTTGGATCACCTCCAGCGCGTTCTGGCCGAAGCGTTGCAGCACGATGCCGCTGACCACCTCGCCCTCGCCGTTGAGTTCGGTCAGGCCGCGGCGTTCATCGGGACCCAGCTCGACGCGGGCGACGTCGCCCAGCAGCACCGGGGTGCCGCCCTGGGATTTCAGCGGAATGCGCTCGATGTCGGCGACGCCCCGGAGATAGCCGCGGCCGCGGACGACGAATTCGGTCTCGGCCATCTCGATCACCCGGCCGCCGACGTCGATGTTGCTGCGGCGGATCGCCTCGGTGACCTTGGCCAGCGGGATGTTGTAGGCCTGCAGCCGCTGGGGATCGACCACCACCTGGTATTGGCGGACGAAGCCGCCGACGCTGGCCACCTCGGCGACGCCCTCGGCCTTGGCCAGCTGGTAGCGCAGGTACCAGTCCTGCAGGGTGCGCAATTCGGCCAGGGTGCGGTCCTTGGCGACGACCACGTACTGGTAGACCCAGCCCACGCCCGTCGCGTCCGGCCCCAGCGACGGCGTGATTCCGGCCGGCAGCCGTTTGACGGCGAAGCTGAGGTATTCGAGCACCCGCGAGCGCGCCCAGTAGATGTCGGTGCCGTCCTCGAAGATGACATAGACGAAGCTGACCCCGAAGAACGAGAAGCCGCGCACCAGCTTGGACTTGGGTACGCTCAGCATGGCGGTGGTCAGGGGATAGGTGACCTGGTCCTCGACTACCTGCGGCGCCTGGCCGGGATACTCGGTGTAGAGGATGACCTGGACGTCGGACAGGTCGGGCAGCGCGTCCAGCGGCAGCCGCTTCACCGCCAGCACGCCGGCGCCGACGACGAACATGGTGGCCAGCAGAATCAGGAAGACATTGCGGGCGGACCAGCGGATCAGGGCGGGGATCATGGATTTCGGAAGCTCTTGAGGGCCGCCCGCAGATTGCTTTCGGCATCGATCAGGAAGTTGGCGCTGACCACCACCTTCTCGCCGGCCGCCAGCCCCTCCTTGACCTCGATGAAGCCGCCGGCCCGCATCCCGGTCTTGACCGTGCGCGGTTCGTACAGGCCCTCGCCGCGCTCCACCAGCACCGCCTGGCGGTCGCCGGTGTCGAGCACCGCGGAATCGGGAACGCTGATCACCGTGCCGGCCGCCACCGGGGCGGCGATCTCGACCGTGCCGAACAGGGCGGGGCGCAGGTGGCCCTCGTGGTTGGGCAGCTCGATCCGCACCCGGGCGGTGCGGGTTTCGGCGGTCACGGTGGGATAGACGAAGGTGACCGTGCCGGTGAAGCGCATCCCGGGCAGGGCGCTGAAGGTGACGGTGGCCGCCTGGCCGGCATCGACCCGGGCCAGATCCTGTTCGAACACCTCGGCGACCACCCACACGGTGGACAGGTCGGCGATCTGGTAGAGCGTCTCGCCGGGCATGAAGCGCATGCCCTGGACCGCGCGCTTCTCCAGCACGATGCCGGTGACCGGCGAGGGCAGCGCCACGGTGCGGGCCGGCGCGCCGCCCTTGCGCAGGCGTTCGACCTGGCCGCCGACGTCCCAGTTCCTGAGCCGCGACAGCGCGCCTTCGGCCAGGGCCTGGGCCGACGCGCGGGCCTCGGGCGCAGCGTTCTCAAGGGCTCGGGCGCCCTGGGCGGCGGCGACGTATTCCTGCTGGGCCAGCACCAGATCGGGGCTGTAGACCTCCATCAGCGTCTGGCCCCGGGTCACCTTCTGGCCGGTCTGGTCGACGGCCAGGCGCTCGATGTAGCCCTCGAAGCGGGGAGCGACGATATGCAGCCGGCGCTCGTCGACCTGGACGGTGCCGACCGAGCGGATCGGCTGGACCAGCGTGCGCCTTTCGGCCGCCTCGGTCCGAACCCCCAGCTTCTGCACCTTGTCGAGGCTGACCCTGAGGGTGTTGCCGGCGTCCTCGTCGCCTTCGTAGACGGGGACGTAGTCCATCCCCATGCCGTCCTTTTTCGGCACCGGCGAGACGTCGGGCAGCCCCATCGGGTTGCGGTAATAGAGGATCTTCCCGGCCGGCTTCGGCGCCGGGGCGGGTTCGGCATCGGCGTAGACCGGCAGGTAGTCGCGCCCCTGGGCGTCCTTCTTCGGCGTCGGCGCGAAGTCGGCGGAGCCGTCGGGATTCTGGTAGTAGAGGATCTGGCGCTCCGGCGCGGCCTGGGCCACCGGCGGCGGCTGGGGCGCGGTGCCGCGGCCGAGCCAGAACGCGCCCGCGGCCACGGCGGCTGCGAGGATGACCGGAACGACGCGCCTCACAGGTCGCCCCCCACCAGCTTCTCGATCTCGGCCAGGCGGATCTGCTGGTCGAACCGCACCTTGATCAGCTCGATGTTGGACTTCCACAATTGCTGTTCGGCGGTGAGCACGTCGAGGAATTCGGTGCGTCCCAGTTCATAGCCCTTGGCCGCCGCCTGGAAGCCGATCTCGGCCTGGGGCAGCTGGTTTTCGGTCAGCAGCGTCTCGACTTGGCGCGCCGTCTTGAGGCCGATCCAGGAATCGGCCACGGCGTTGCCGGCCTCCCTGGACAGCGCGTCGCGCTTGGCGCGGGCGGCGGCGGACAGCGCCTTGGCCTCGCCGATCTCGGATTCGCGCAGGCCCCAGCGCAGCGGCAGGTTCATCGTCACCATCGCCTCGTAGCCCGACCAGTCGCCCTGCGACTTGACCGCGCCGATGCCGACGTCGAAATCGGGGTACCAGCCCTTCTCGGCCAGGCTGACCGACTTGTCCGAGCCGTCGATGGCGGCCAGCTGCGCCTGGATTTCCGGATTGGCCTCGCGCATCCGGGCGTCCAGCGCGGCCAGGTCCAGCGTCTCCATCTTCGGCACCGGGCGCGGCGCCGGCGCTTCGACCAGCGGGTCCTGGAGGTCGCGGCCGATAAGCCGGTTGATCTTGACCCGGGCCTTGTGGCGCTCACCCTCCATGCGGGCGATCTCGGCGTCCAGCGCCGCCTTCTCGACCTCGGCCCGGGTGACGTCCTGCTGGCGGCCCAGCGCCTCGGCGTAGCGGGCGCCGGCCACCCGGGCCAGGGTATCCATGCGGGCGCGCAGGTTTTGCGCGAGGTCGATGGTCAGGTGGGCGGAATGGTATTCGGCGTAGGCCACCTTGATCTTGGCCACCAGTTCGGTCTCGACCAGCCGGCGCAACACCCCGGCCTTGCGGGCGTTGGCCTCGGCGATCTCCTTCTTGAGGTCGCGCTTGCCCCAGAACGGCAGCTCCTGGGTCAGATACACCTTCTTGGTGGTGCCGCCGGCGGGGTTGGTGGGGAAATAGCCGGGCTGGTTGCGCGGCCAATCCATCACCACCACCTGCACCTTGGGATCGGCCAGGCTGCCGGCGCCCTCGACCTTGGCCGCCGCGGCCTCGGCCTCCAGCGCCGCGACCTGGAGATCGGGGTTCATCCGCCGGGCGATGGCGATCAGCTCGTCGACGGTGGCGCCGACGCGGCCGTGCTCGTGGAATTCCTCGGCCCACGCCAGCGGGGCGAGAGCCAGTCCGACGGCCAGCGCGGTGGCGAAGCGTCGGATCATCGGCGCGCGGCGGTGAACGGCACCGAGCCGGTGATGGTCGCCGCCTCGCCCTGCACCTTGGCCGACAGCGTCAGCGTCCACGGCCCCGCCATCGCCAGGTCGGCGACGAAGGGATAGGTGCCGGTCCCGTCGGGCGCCGCCGCCTTCACCGTGGTGGCCATCGGCCCCATGCCGTCCATCGGCATCTCCATCTTCGGCTGGAAGACGACGGCGTTGACCACCGGCTTGCCCGAGGGGACATGCAGCAGCCGCACCGCGACGGTGGCGGCGGCGGATGCCGGCACCTGCGCCTGCACCGCCTCGAAGCGGTAGTCCTTGGGGTCGGCCGCCGCCGCGCCGGTCCACAGCAGCGCCGCCGCCACCGCAATCGTCTTCGTCCGCATGATCGCTCTCCCGTGCCTGTCCATGGCCGATATACACTGGGGGCGGCCGCCGCCCGTGTAATTTATTGTAAACGGCGTTGCCAGATCCCCCCGGGCAGGGGCAAAAACCAATCATGAAGATCATCCACCCCGATTCCATCGCCGGGCGGACGCTGATCGTGCTGGTGGTGGGGCTGACGCTCTCGCACCTCGCCAGCACCGCGCTGCTGTCCTCCGACCGCCACGATGCGGTGCTGACTGCGAGCGAACGGGTGTGCGCCGATCATGTCGCCACCGTCGCCCGCCTGCTCGACCAGGTTCGGTCCGACAGCCGCCCCGCGCTGGTGGCGGCGTTGAACGGCGCCAGCCTGGCGGTGTCGTGGGCGCCGCAGCCGGCGGTGGCCGCAAGCCGGCACGACGGCCACGACCTGCCCCTGGTGGCCGAGGCGTTCCGTCCCTATTTCGGCGATGCCGCGCCGCCCCGTCTGCACGTCGCCCACCACGCCGCGCCGGGTCCGCGCCGAAGCCTGTGGGACAACATCGTCGAGGGCTTTCCCCAGGACCAGGTGATGGCGGTGTCGTTCCGGCTTTCCGACGGCTCATGGGCCAATTTCGAACTGGCGATGGCTCGCGCCGCCACCCTGTGGTCGCCGCACGCGCTGGCCTCGGCGCTGGTGATGCTGGCCGGCATCGTGGTGCTGGGGGTGTGGGCCACCGGCTGGGTCGGCCGGCCGCTCGCCGCCTTCGCCGGGGCTGCCGATCGGCTGGGGCGCGACGTCAACGCGCCGGCGCTGCCCGAGACCGGCCCGCGCGAGGTGCGCTTCGCCGTCGCTGCCTTCAACGGGATGCAGGGCCGCATCCGCCGCTTCGTCGAGGATCGCACCCGCATGCTGGCGGCGATCTCGCACGACTTGCGCAGTCCGATCACCCGCCTGCGGCTGCGCGCCGAGATGCTGCCCGAGGGCGAGGCGCGCCGGCGCATGCTGGCCGACCTCGACGAGATGGAGGCGATGGTGTCCTCGGCCCTCGATTTCGCCCGCGGCGAGGCCGAGTCGGAACCGACTCAGGCCGTCGATCTCGCGGCGACGCTGGAGGCCGTTTGCGACAACGCCGCGGACATGGGGCTGCCCGCCGCCTATGCCTGGGACGGGCGGCTGGTGTGCGCGTGCCGGCCGATCGCGATCAAGCGGGCGCTGGCCAATCTGGTGGAGAACGCCGCCCGCTACGGCGGGGCGGCCGAGGTCCGCGCGGCGAAGGGCGACCGCGGCGTTGAAGTGGTGATCGAGGATCGCGGTCCGGGCATCGCCGACGGCGAAATGGAAAAGGTGTTCGCACCGTTCTATCGGATCGAGGGCTCGCGCAACCGCAAGACCGGCGGCATGGGCCTGGGGATGGCGGTGGCCCGCACCATCGTCCGTGCCCATGGTGGCGACATCCGCCTGGAGAACCGGCCCGAGGGCGGCCTCAGGGTCACCGTGTCGCTGCCGCAGGAGCCCGTCGGATGACCCCGCCGATCCATGTCCTGGTGGTCGACGACGACCGCCAGATCGGCGAGCTGCTGGGCGCGTTCCTGGGCGGCGAGGGCTTCCGCGTCACCGCGGTCGAGGACGGGGCGGCGATGCGCCGGGTCGTCGCCGCCGGGACGGTCGGCGTGGTGATCCTCGACCTCATGCTGCCCGGCGAGGACGGGCTGTCGCTGCTCCGCCATCTGCGCGCCACGTCCCGGTTGCCGGTGATCATGCTGACCGCCATGGGCAGCGAGGCCGACCGGGTGGCCGGGCTGGAACTGGGGGCCGACGACTACCTGGCCAAGCCGTTCAGCACCCGCGAATTGCTGGCCCGCATCAAGGCCGTGTTGCGGCGGGCCGGGACCGGGCCGGCGCCATCCATGGATGTCCTGCAATTCGCCGGCTGGCGGCTCGATACCGGCCGGCGGCAGTTGCGCGCGCCGGACGGCGTGCTGGTCGAGTTGACCGGCGGCGAGTTCGACCTGCTGCTCGCCTTCCTGCTCAATCCCCAGCGCATCCTCACCCGCGAGCAGTTGCTGGACCTCGCTCGCGGCCGCGTCGCCGGTCCGTTCGACCGCACCATCGACGTCCAGGTGGGGCGCTTGCGCCGCCGGCTCGAAGCCGACCCCAAGAACCCGGACCTGATCAAGACGGTGCGCAGCGGCGGCTACATGCTGGCGGCTGAGGTTGTGCGGAATCCGGGTTCCAGGCCGTGAGTCCAAGCCCGATGGACTCGCCGCCCACCCTGGAAATCGCCCGCAACATCCAGCAGGCCTGGACGGGGACCCAACATGTGACGGCCAACATCAGCGGCGTCACCCAGGCGTCGTCGGAAACCGGCGCCGCCGCCGGGCAGGTGCTGTCCTCGGCCCGCTCGCTGTCGAATAGAGGCGACTGAGCTCAGGGAGGTGGTCGGCAGATTCCTGGAGGGCGTGAGGGCTGCGTGAACGCGGAATACCAAGGCTTTATCCCGGCCAACGACTGGTATGAATTGCCTTGTTGGCCGGTACGCGCTCGCGTGCGGAACCAGAGGGGAGCTGTGGTCCAGCGCGGCCGCCGGGCACCGAAGTACCCCCCCCCTATTGGACTCGCTTTTCATTCGCATCAAGGCGGGCGGTCACGACGAGTTCATGCCGTAGCGCTCGGCCCCATAGCTCGCTGCGGAAATCAGAACCAGCGCGAAGCGCTCCACCGGGCGCTCCCCAACGGGAGCCGCCATGACGGCGCCGTGGATTGACGGCACCATTGCGGCCGTGACCAGTGCGCCCACGTCGGGGGCGGGCCGCTGGTGCATGTGCGGCGGGTCGACAGGCGGCTGCGGTTGGGCGGCGGCAACCACTGTCGCGCCCAAGGCCTTCACGTAGCGTGCCTGCACCGCCCGGTACAGCGAGGCGATGCTGTGTGCCCGAAACACCGCCGGATTGGCCCGTGCCGCCACCGGGAGCAGCCGGGAGGCGGAGTGGTGCGGCAGAGAAGCGACGTTCTTCAGCAAATTGGCGGCGCCGCCGGCGCCCAAGAAATGGGCGAGGTAGAGGTCGACGGCGGATACAGGGCGGCCCAGTCGCGATTGCAGGAATTTCTGGTTGCCCCTGGCGTATTCGGCAGCTATCCGCGCCGAAACCGTCGGATCATGGCGAAGGTTCAAGATGGCTTTACGCATCTTCCTGTCCGCCACGCGCAAGCCGCCGTCCGTGCCGGGCACGATAACGCGCGCGTAGCGGCCTAGCCCGATTGCCGCGCCATGCCGGTGAATCATTTCCAGCCAAGTAGCGGCGGTAAACTGAAAAAGCCCAGCTGCGGAAGATCGTCGGTTGCGGGCTGCGGGGTTCAACCCGCTCTCTTGGCTGGCCTGGGCCAGCAGGTATTCAAATGGTACCCCGGTGGCATTGGCAGCGGCCCGCACCGCCGACACCACCCGTGTCTGGACCGGAGCGGCTGCCGCCACCGGCATGAGGTAACAGGCATTAAAGACGACCGCCACGGCGATAGCGACAAGAACGCGCGCAGCCAACCGCATGCGGTTCGTCATTCCTGACTTCCCGGCCGGTTCTTGGTGCTGCGCTCCCATGCCCCTCAAATACCACCTTCCTATTCCGATGATTGCGCCAACTTATGATGTGTCGATGGATCAAAAGCAATAAATTATAAACAGGGAAAAATCTCAGGTTCCCTGGGCAGTGCGATTCTCGAGTGGCTGAATCATCGATATTTCCATTATGCAGTGGGTGGAGTCAAAGTAGCCCCACGATGTTGATTAGTTTCTGGTGTTCGTGCTCAGTCGTCGTTGAGCAGGCAGTCGATGGCCTCGGTGACCAGGGCCTTGCGGAACTCGGCGTCATAACTCCCGGCGATCACCTCGCCCCACGAAATCAGCACATTGATTCCTGAGTACCGGCGGCCGGTGGCGGCGTTGGCGCAGGGCGTGGACACATGTCGGGTGCGGGTGGGAACATCGGTTAAGCCGCGCGCTGGGCGGGCAGAGGGCGACTGCTGGCTGAAACCACCTTCCCACGATCGGGCGGATCGACGTAGGGGGAGGTGTACACCCGCGTCCCTGCGCGTCCACCCACGTCGACGGGACACAAACGGGACACTGGTCCACGAGCAGATTTGCTAACGGCCTGAAAAGACCGGCGGAGGGAAGGAGGCTGCGGGCCAACCTTCTCCGCAATGAAATCAATCAATTGCGGGCGACCAATGCCGCCCGAAGGCCGATCATCCAGAACTCAATTCGGCGCGCCGAAAACGGTCTTCAGATCAGGGGCATCGACAGCTCGGTCGAACCATTCTTCGATTGACGCGGCATCTGCATTCGTAATGCGATCACGCACATGATCAGGCAGCGCGCCGAATCGCTTTTCGGCAAGTCGACTCCCGGCGCTTATAGCCCCAAGGCTATTGCATCTCCATAGCTAGATGGCTATATAGCTTCCATGGAATGGACCGTGCGCCTTCATGACGCGTTCGAGCCGGAGTTCGAGGCGCTGCCGATCGCGGTGCAGGACGAACTCCTGGCCCGCGCCAAGGTCTTGGCCCGGATCGGTCCCACCCTGGGACGGCCGCTTATCGACACCCTGGCCGGATCGAAGCATGTCAACATGAAGGAAATGCGTTTCGATGCCGCCGACGGCGTATGGCGGGTGGCATTCGCCTTCGATCCGACCCGTTCGGCCATCCTGCTGGTCGCCGGTGACAAGAGCGGCGTGTCGCAGAAGCGATTCTATCGGTCGCTGATCGAGCGCGCCGACAGCCGCTTCGATGGTCATCTGGCGACGCTGCGAAGCCTGGAAAAGGAGACGTGACATGGGACGGACGCTGGACGAAGTGATGGCCACGCTGCCGGAGGACCGTCGCCAGGCCATCGAGGCGCGCGCCGACGAATTGCTGCAGGATGTGGAGGGATTGCGGGCGCTACGACTCCTGGTCGACCGCAGCCAGGAGCAGATCGCCGATGCGCTCGGCATCAAGCAGCCGTCGGTGCACAAGATCGAGCGCCAGGCCGACCTCTACCTCTCCACCCTGCGGCGGTTCGTCGAGGCTGCCGGCGGAACCCTGGAATTGCGGGTCAATCTTCCCGGCAAGGGAACGATCCACCTGACCGGAATCGGCGACCTGCATTCGTAGAGCGGGCCGATTATCTGCACGGCATCGGGATCAGGCCGGTACGGGGTTGGCACGAAGCTTGGCCCAGCTTCGTTCAATGTCCCGCCGCCCCGCTCACCGCGCATCGTAATCGGCGCGCTCCGGCCAGACGGTGTTGTCCATCACGGTGACCGCCTTCTTCAATTCGTCGATGGCGGCCGTCAGGTCGCGACGGCGCCAATAGGGCTCGTGATAGATGCCGAGCCCGTTGACGATCCGCCCGTTGAAGCCATCCCCGAGGATGCCCAGCGCATTGCCGACAATCTGCTGGACCTGTTCGGTTGCCGCGGCGGCCGCGTCGATCTTGTCCATCGGTCAGGCCAGCCTTTCACGTTTCAGCCGCTCCTCGGCCGCCTGCAGCAACCAGGCACGGCGGCTGGTCTTGGTCGGCGCGCGGTGACGGTCGATCATCGCGGCCAGGCCCGGCGGGATGGTCATGGTGAACGCGATGTCGCGCGCGCCGTTGACTGTGGGTGCGCGGCCCTGCTTGTCGGCGAGGGTGTCGCTGCCGCCGGCGATCACCCGCTGGATCGCGTCTTCCTCGGCCGGGTTTGCCGGCTTGGCGGGTGAGCGCAGTGCCATGATCGTATCCCTCCGATACCGTTCCTATACCGAGGCGGCCCCGAACAGGGCCTGGTACAGGCCTTCGATCTCGGCAACCGCCTTGGGGTTCGGCCGCTTCAACTCGGTGACGCCCGGCCCATTGGTGAAGGCGTTGGGATAGGCCTTGCGGTCGCCCATGCGAGCGCCGAGCAACTCGATGCCGTCGGCCTGACCCAGAAGATCGGTCGCCGCCACGTTGTCGCCGCCGACCCGGTCGGCGCGGTTGAGGAAGGCCAAGGCGCGCAGGCCCTGATTGACCCCGCGCACCTCGCGGACCATGACCGTCACCTTCTCGGCGGTCCAGATGTCCGGCCCGCGCGGCGGAAAGGGGAGCAGCAGGATGTCGGCCACCGTCAGCGCCGCCCGCTGGGTGGTGGTATCGCGACCGCCGACATCAATGATGATGTCGTCATACTTCGACGCCAGCCGCTGAAGCTCGTCGCGGGTGCCGCGGCCGGTGAGCTGGATGGCGGTGATGCGGTTCCGTTCTCTCAGCACCTCGCTGCGGGTGGCGCTCCACAGCGTCGTGCTCTCCTGGTCGTCGCCGTCGACCAGCAGGACCTCGCGGCCGGAGGCGGCCCTCAGCACCGCCAGATTGGTCGCCACGATTGTCTTGCCGGCACCGCCCTTGATTCCACCCACAACCGCGAACATGGCCCCGACTCCGTCCAGCACCGGTATTGGCCGAGTATGGGGACCGTACAGGGCCGGGCCAATGTTGCTTCCGGCAACCCCAGGTATCCGGGAAGCCAGATCCTCCGTGCATAATGGCAAGCGGGCGGGGCTTGATTCTATGGTTCACCGTGCTATAGTTCACCGTGTCGGTGGGGGCGTCCCGTGCGGATTTTCAAGACGAAGTGGTTGGCGCGGTTCGCCCGGCGCGGACGGATCACGGACCAGAGCCTGGGCGAGGCGATCACGCGGGCCGAACGCGGCCTTGTCGATGCCGACTTGGGTGGCGGGCTGATCAAGCAGCGCGTCGCCCGCTCCGGGCAAGGCCAATCTGGCGGCTATCGGATGTTGGTGGCCTTTCGGGCGCAGGGCCGGGCCGTGTTCCTCTACGGCTTCGCCAAGAACGAACGGGAGGACATCGACCCGGACGAATTGGTGTCGTTGCGGGAGATCGCCGCGGCTTGGCTTGCGGCGGACGCCGAGCAAATCGCGCAGGCGATCGAGTCGGACGAGCTACAGGAGGTTTCCTATGACCAAGACGGCGCCCAGCCGGTTGACGCAGGCGATTCTTGAAACGGCGGACGGCATGCACCGCGCCGGCGTCATCGATGATGCCGGACATGAGAAGATCACGCTGCGGCACCTCGGCAACACTCCTGTCGGTACGGCCGAACCGATCAGCGGCGACGAGATCCGGTCTCTGCGCGAGCGGGCACATCTGAGCCAGGCGGTGTTCGCCCGCTATCTCAACCTGACCGTGGGCTATGTGTCGCAGTTGGAGCGCGGCGCCAAGCGGCCGACCGGCCCGGCGCTGGTATTGCTCAACGTCATCCGCCGCAAGGGCATCGACGCGATTTTGTAGAATAAGTTCCCACTGACTACCGGATTCGGCCCGCCGGGTTTTTGATGCGATCGCATCAAAAACCCTGTTCGGACCGGCACGGAACAGAGGGAAGTGCTCTATCTGCCTCAAGGATTCGTGCGGGTTTTACGCCAGAGGCGAGTTTTGGTAAGGGTAAGGTCGATGGTTCGATTCCATTCGGCAGCACCATTTTCCCCCTGGAAAAACACGGTATTGGTCGTGCCCCGCGGCGGCGCTTTCGGCAAACGGACCGAGAACGGCACGGGGCTGTATCAGGGGATTGGCACATCTTTGACAGACAATGCTCTCCATCCGGCAACGGCGTCGAGATAGAATCGCCCAATGACACAAGGGGGAAGGTCAGGGCGGGAAGCCTTGCCGGCGGATGATCGCCTGCCAGCGCTCACCGCGTTGTCGAGCGGTAGCCATAATCCGCACTCCGGTGTGACGGATTTGCGCCAGGCCAGCTTTCCAGGGATGTTCGGGAAGGGGGCGCCATATCGCGATCTTGAGGTAACTCAAGGTCCTGAAAATGGCGCGAGTGACGGGACTCGAACCCGCGACCTCCGGCGTGACAGGCCGGCGCTCTAACCAACTGAGCTACACCCGCATCAAGGGGCGCGGATATAGCAGGCCCCAGTTGGGGACGCAAGCGGAGATTTCGGCCGCAATGCCGGCCGGATTATCCCGCCGGTGCCCCACCCGGGCGCGCGCGCCACCGTCCCGTTCGCGTGACAATGGCGGCTTCCGCGGTCCCGCCATGGAGGCCCCGATGAGGGCGATCGCCGCCGTTGCCGCCGTCGTGTTCGCCACCGCACCGACGGCATTCGCCGAGGAGTTGCGGGATTTCCCCTATGCCGCGATGTCGCTGGGCTGGCACGGGCCCGATGACGAATCCACCGGCAATACCAACGCCATCGTCCGGCGCGAAGACGGATTTGCCGCCCATGCCGCCCTCGGCCACACCTACCGCCAGTTCCGGGCCGAGGCCGAGGCCGGCTGGAATCGCGGAGCGGCCGGGCTTACCGGGCGCACCGACACCGCCAGCCTGACCGCCAACATCTATTACGACATCGACACCGGGACCCCGCTCACGCCCTATATCGGCGGTGGCGCCGGACTCGCCCGGGTGGCCTTCGCCAACGTCGCCGTTCCCGGCCTCGGCACCATCGATGACGATGTCTGGGGCCTGGCTTGGCAGCTGGGCATCGGCGTCTCCTATGGCCTGTCCGACAAGGTCGACCTCTATGCCGGCTACCGCTGGTTCGACGTCGCCAACGTCAAGATGGACACCAACAACGGCAGCCGGGTCAAACTGGACGACTTCGGCAGCCACAACGTCGAGCTGGGGATTCGCTTTCGTTTTTGATTATGATGGCGACATCGGAACAGGAGTGGGACGATGGCCGAAATCGTCAATCTCAATCGCGTGCGCAAGGCCAGGGACAAGGCGCTGGCGGTGGCGGAGGCGGGCCGCAATCGGATCGCCTTCGGGCGGACCAAGGTCGAAAAGCGGGTCGCCGCCGACGAGGCGGCCAAGGCCGAACGCGGACTCGACGGCAAGAAGGTCGAGGAATAACCGCTCTATCGCCGTTTGCGTTCAAACGCACCCGGCGCTAGCCCTTGCTGAATTGAAAAATCTCCGCTTTTTCAAGGCGCTATCGCCAGAAGCGCGCCGCCTTGCGGTAGGTTTTCCACGCCAGCTTGGCCTGGCCGAGCAGGCGCGGTCGCCGGCCGGCGTGCCAGCCGGCGACCAGCCCGGCCGCCCAGGCGCGGGCGCTGTCGACCTGGCCGCCGCCGAGCCGCGCCTCCGCCACCGCGATGTCGTTGATCTGGCCCAGCACGTCCTGCAACGCAGCCAGCGCCGCGAGAAAACCGGATGCGGCCTTGCCGGCATGCAGCGGCGCGAAGAATTCGCCGGCATAGCGCAGCTGCTTGCCCAGGATTCGCACGTTGTGAAGGTCGCCTGGCGCCAGCGCCGTCAGGTCGGCTCCGCCCGCCTCGCGCAGCTTCTTGTCGCGCCGGGTCAGCATGCGGCGGGCAAAGGGGCCGATCCGGCGCGCCAAAATCGGGCGGTCGGCGGCGGCAAGCCAGTCGCCGGTTTCCACCCAGGCCGCCAGGCCCAGCATCAGGGCGGTGAAGCGCCGGTCGGCGACGGCGGCCAAGGCCGCGGCCAGCGCCGATTCGTGCTGTGCCAGCCAGTCGGCGCGGAGCGAGGCCAAGGGGGCGGTCTCGGGATGGGCGGCGGCCACCGGCTCGACGATCTCGGCGAGGAAGACGTAGTCGTCGCGGGCCGGGCCGAGATGGCCGAGCAGCCAGGCGATGTCGCCTTTGACATGTGCCAGCTGGGGGCCGGCCACCGCGCTGCGGAAGATGCGGATGGCCGAGCGCAGGCGGCGCAACGCCACCCGCATCTGGTGGATCGCCTCGGGATCGCGGGTGGCGAGCAGGCAGCGTTCGTTGGCCAGCAGCTGGTCGAGGCAGTTGCGCGCGATCGCCTGGAAGCCTTCGGCCACCGTCATTCCGGAACTCACCGGGGTGGGGGTGGATTTCACCGGCAGCGGCGGCGTTCCCGACGCCAACTGGTAGCCGCGGTCGGATTTGGATAGCGCCAGCAGGCGCGCCGGCACCGCCTCGGCGATGCGGCCGGCCAGGGCGAACAACTGGGCGGGGCGGCCCTTCACCAGTTCGAGTTCGGCCTCGCACACCGGCTCGCGGGCCCCACCGGCGCCGACCTCGCCCTGGTCGAGGGCCAGATCGATCGCCCACGCCGCTGTGCCCAGGCGGTACAGCGTGCGCTTCAGTTCGGTCGAGAACACCGGCCGCAGCCGAGCCGCCGTGCCGGAGTCCAGGAATGGCTCCAGCCGCGTGCTGCGCAGCAGCGCCGGGTCGGGGCTGTCGCCGGCCACCGGCCACTCCCACTCGCGGCGCGAGAACAGGGCGCCGCGGCTGCGGCCGGCCGTCTTCACCGTTTGCACCCGGCGATTGCCGATGGCGCGCACCCGCAAGACCACGCCGGCGCGGGCCAGGTCCATCTCGGGCGTGTCCCAATAGACCGAACTCAGCCGCGCCGTCGACGGCCTGCCCAGTTTCAGATCGGCGAGGAAGGGTTGCCGCTTCAGCCTGGCGACGCCGTCGGCATCGAGGCGCAGCTTGAGTTCGATCGCATCACCGCCCATGCTGCAACTCCTGCCCCGCCTTAACAATGTGTGAACCAGCTTTCGTCATTCTTGGGGCGCGCGCTTTACTGTACAATGCGGTCGATTCGGGGGAAAGACGATGAGTACTGGGTCACGGATCGGCCGCCCGTTGCTGGCCCTGGCGGCGGCGGCGGCGCTGGCGGGGTGCGCCGCGCTGGTGGACCCGAAGGGGACCACGGACGATCTTATGTCGGTGCTGCCGACGGAACGTTCGGCCGACCGGGCGATGAGCGCCCTGTCGCGCGGCGACACCGTCGGCGCCGAGAACTGGGTTGTATCGGCGCTGCGCAAGAATCCCAAGGATCCCTACGCCTTGCTGATCGCAGGCCTGGTCTACCAGAACACCGGGCGCTACGACCTGGCGCGCCAGTACTACCAGGTGATCCTCACCAATCAGCCGCAGGTGACCCTGATGCTGCCGGGCGACGACGGGGTGGTGCGGCCGCGGCCGGTGATCGACGTCGCCAGGACCAACATCGCCGTTATCGACAAGATCACCGGCCGCAGCACTCCCCGGTCGAGCCTCGAATCGGGGCGAGCGCCGGGCAGCGAGGTGGCGGCCGCGCCGGCCTCGGACGCCGAATCCAATGTCGCCAGCCGTTTCCGCATCCTGAAAAGGCTGCTCGACGAGAGCCAGCTGACGCCCGAGGAATACGCTGCCCGCCGGGCCGCCAATCTGGGAGCCCTGCTGCCTTATTCCGTGCCGCCGCCGGCCAACGGCCTGGAGCGGCCGATCCCCGCCGACAGCCAGGTGATCGCCCGCCTGCGCGACCTCAAGGCGGCGGTCGAGGGGCGCGAGATCTCGCCGCGCCAGGAAAGCGAGGAGCGCGCCGTCATCCTCGAGGCGCTGTTGCCGGCCCAGCCGGGCAGCCGCATGCTGCCGCCGCTGCCGCCCAAGGACATGCTGGACGCGGCCCAGGCCGCAGGCCGGCTGGAGCGCATGCGCGCCGCCGGCCTGGTCTCGGCCGACGAGGCTGCCCGGGAAAAGGCGGCGATGGAGCGGGCGCTGGATACCCGCATGGCCGGGAAGCCGGTGGAGGGCAGCGCCACCGGGCTGCGCTATGGCGGCTTGCCGCCCGCCGCCAATGCGGTTGCGGCGACATCGCTGGCGGCTTCGGCCTGGGGGGTGGCGCTGGCATCGACCAAGACGGAGGCCGACGCCCATGCCGCCTGGGACAGGATCAAGGCCCACTTCCCCGAGGATCTGGCCGGCATGAGCCTGGCGGTGAAGAAGGTGGCGCTCCGCGAGAAGGGCGTGCGCTGGCGGGTGGTCGCCGGGCCGCTGGACGGCAAGGCGGCGGCCGTCAAGCTGTGCAAGGCGCTGAAGCTGCACCGCCAGTCCTGCGATCCGGCGCCCTTCGAGGCCCCGGCAGCCCAGCCGTAGCGCCCCGCAAGGAGGCGCTTGCGTTCGCAGCCTTGCGCGACTATAGTCTCCCTTCGCCCGACGCGGTGGGGATGACAGCCTAAGGCTTCTTCAAGGCCTGGGCGAAGCTTCCGCCGGAAAGTCCGACAGACCAAAAAATGTGGTTGACGTCGGGGTTTCAGTTAGGCTAAAAGCCGGCCTCCCCCGAGGATGGTGGGGACGGAGAGCGAAGGTTCTCCCAGCTATTTGACAAGTGAAGACGCAAGGAAGGGATGCACAGGCGGCGTTGGTTCGTAAGTCACGGACCATTCGTAAGCTTATGCATCTTGCCAATGTGCGTGATGAATATGCTTTGGATGAGCTCCGTTTCCATCGGCCCTGCCAGGGGTTGGATGGAAGTCAACTTGAGAGTTTGATCCTGGCTCAGAACGAACGCTGGCGGCAGGCTTAACACATGCAAGTCGAACGATGGCTTCGGCCATAGTGGCGCACGGGTGAGTAACGCGTGGGAATATGCCTTTCGGTGGGGAATAACGTCGGGAAACTGACGCTAATACCGCATACGCCCTTCGGGGGAAAGATTTATCGCCGAAAGATTAGCCCGCGTCCGATTAGCTAGTTGGTGAGGTAACGGCTCACCAAGGCGACGATCGGTAGCTGGTCTGAGAGGATGATCAGCCACACTGGGACTGAGACACGGCCCAGACTCCTACGGGAGGCAGCAGTGGGGAATATTGGACAATGGGCGCAAGCCTGATCCAGCCATGCCGCGTGAGTGATGAAGGCCCTAGGGTTGTAAAGCTCTTTCGCCAGGGACGATAATGACGGTACCTGGATAAGAAGCCCCGGCTAACTTCGTGCCAGCAGCCGCGGTAATACGAAGGGGGCTAGCGTTGTTCGGATTTACTGGGCGTA